>ERZ772902.232-NODE-232-length-67812-cov-55.532978_pt1 | contig 67812 bp, 62 predicted proteins | sample MGYA00511470_ERZ772902 | MGnify/ENA primary metagenome ERZ772902 (study PRJEB29015, sample SAMEA2737717) | human gut metagenome | biome: human gut; feature: human-associated habitat; material: faeces | place: China | collected 2012 ... | reverse complement strand
CCACGACCTTTGAAAAGGTCGACCAAACTTTTATAATTACCTGTCGAAACAATTTTCTAATCCATAATTTAATTGTTAAATATTTATCGTTAAAAAAATGTCAATATGCACAAAACATTGTTAAGTTTTTATCAATAGTTTAGTTAATAATTTAACATAATTTTTGTTATATACGCTCAATTATGGTATTATTTTTTATTCACTCATACAAAAACAGTAAAATTATATTGTCTAATTAACCAAAGAATTTATTAAAACTTCTGTTATTTTACCTCTATACCTAAGCATAAAGTTGTTGTATAATATAACCAAAGCAAAAGAGAAATTGCTTAGTTTTTTATTGAAAGGAATGACTTTTATGAAATTTGAAACAATTCTTGCCGAAAGAAAGAATAAGGTTATATATAAAGATGGCGATAAGACCATTAAGGTTTTTGACGAATCTTTCCCAAAATCAGATATACTCAACGAGGCACTCAATCAGGCTCGTGTAGAAGAAACAGGTCTTAATATTCCGTCTTTACAGGAAGTAACTAAAATTGACGGAAAGTGGGCAATCATTTCCGATTACATCGAAGGTAAAACACTTGCTCAACTTATGGAAGAAAATCCTGAAAAGACAGACGAATATCTTGAGTTATTTGTAAATTTGCAGATGGAAGTTTTATCAAAGAAAGCTCCATTACTTAACAAACTTAAAGATAAAATGCAGCGTAAAATTTCCGAAACAGGTCTTGACGCTACAACAAGATATGAGCTTTCTACCCGTTTACACGGTATGCCTAAGCATACAAAGGTTTGCCACGGTGACTTTAACCCAAGTAACATAATTATTACTGCTGACGGCACACCGTATATTCTCGACTGGTCACATGCAACACAAGGCAACGGCTCTGCTGATGCTGCAAGAACATATCTCTTATTTAAACTTAACAAGCAGGATGAACTTGCTGAAAAGTATATTAAGTTATTCTGTGACAAGACTGATACTGCTCGCCAGTATGTACAGGAATGGTTACCGATTGTAGCTGCTTCTCAGTCAGTTAAGGGCAAAGAGGAAGAGCGTGAATTCTTACTCTCATGGGTAAATGTTTGCGATTACCAGTAATTTTAATTCATAAATTATTTAAATCTTTTTATTAATTCTCCTTACTTTCTAATTCCCGAATAAAAAATGCTCCTGTTCTATTTTATGAACAGGAGCATTTTTTTGAGGTGAACAATATGTCAAGTGTACACAAATTAATTATAAACAACTTTCAATCAGTCTGGCTATAAGTCTTGGCATTGGAGGTTTATTCGGATTAATTACAATGATAGGAATGGAGAGTTCTAAAAATGCTAATAAACCTCCACTCACACCCCCTGATTTTCTATTCCCCATCGTATGGACAATACTTTTATGGTTACTTATAATTTTAATGATAAAATGGGTAACATATGCAGCTTATTTAAATATTGGCTAAACTGTGCACTCAACCAAATTTATTTTAATTTTTAACATAAAAATCCACAAACACAAAAGCCACTTTTGAACTAAATCAAAAGTGGCTTTCACTCTTATATAATAAAACTTTAAGAAATCATATCTTTAAGTTTCTGTTCAACTGCTGCAGCATCTGCTTTACCACGGCTGTTCTTCATTACATTACCGACAAGAGCCTTAATAGCTTTTTCCTTACCGTTCTTGTAATCATCTACAGCCTTAGGATTGTTCTCTATAGCCTGTTTACAAAGTTCATTTACAGTGTTTTCATCAAGTCCTGCCATATCACTTTCACTGATAAAATCAAGTGCTCCCTTGCCGGAATCAAGCATTTTCTCAAGTGTAGCCTTAGCAAGGTTATTGCGTATCTTGCCGCTGTCAATCAATTTTACAAGCTCATTGAGTTGTTCAGGTGTTATTGATACATCAAATGTTTCCTTATCAGCCTCGGTTTCTGTTCTGCGGAAAATCTGACCGATAATAAAGTTAGATACAGACTTTGCGGATTTTACACCCTCGCAAGCCTTATCAAAGAACTCGCTGATTTTTCTGTATTTTGTAAGAAGTTGTGCATCCTTTTCAGGAATTTCAAGTTCTTCAATATATCTCTTGCATTTGTCAGAAGGAAGTTCAGGCATTTCAGCCTTTAAGCTCTCTACAACATCTCTTGGGACATTGATTGTAACAAGGTCAGGATCTCTGAAATAACGGTAATCGTGAGCGTCTTCTTTACTGCGCATTGAAGATGTAGTGTTTGTTGCATCATCATAACGGAGAGTTTCCTGCACTACTTTGCCGCCGCTCTCAATTAAATCTACCTGACGCTCATACTCATACTCCATTGCTTTAGCAATATTTGTAATTGAGTTCATATTCTTAATCTCTGTTCTTGTTCCAAGAGTTTCACTGCCCTCAGGACGAACAGAAATATTAACATCGCAACGCATTGAGCCTTCCTGCATACGGCAGTCGGAAATTCCTATATAGCGCATTACCTGCTGTAATTTTTCAACATACTCCTTAGCCTCGTCAATAGAACGAATATCAGGCTCCGATACAATCTCGATAAGAGGAACACCGCCACGGTTGTAGTCGACATATGTGTCGCCGTGCTGATGAATAAGTTTTCCTGCATCTTCTTCAATATGAATATGATGAAGTCTGATTTTTCTGCCGTTTGAAAGCTCTACATAGCCGCCGATTGAAAGCGGTGCATAAAGCTGGCTGATTTGATAAGCCTTTGAAAGGTCAGGATAGCAGTAGTTCTTTCTGTCCATTTTAGAAATCTCCGCAATCTCACCGTGAGTGGCAAGACCTGCCTTGATACCGAAGTTTACTACCTCACGGTTAAGTTTTGGAAGTGTACCCGGAAGTCCGATACATACAGGACAGCAATGTGAGTTAGGTGCACCGCCAAACGCTGTTGTACATGAGCAGAAAATTTTTGTCTTTGTAGCAAGTTCAATATGGGTTTCAAAACCCGCAACTAATTCATATTTCACAGCTTAACACCCCACTTTGTATCCTTAAAGTTTTCTCCGGCAGCCTGCTGATACTTAAACGCTGCATTTAAAATTTCAGCCTCGCCAAAACTCTTGCCGATAAGCTGCATACCGATTGGCATACCGTTTGCGTTAAATCCGCACGGTACGGATACACCCGGAAGTCCTGCAATATTTACTGGTACGGTACAAATATCTGTAAGATAAGTTTCAATCGGATCGGAAACTGCGTGACCCGCCTCGAAAGCAGTCATGGGAACTGTTGGAGCAAGAATTACATCACAATGCTCAAATGCATCTGTAAATGCCTTTACAATAGTTCCACGCAAATTCTGTGCCTTTTTATAATAAGCGTCATAATAACCGGCAGAGAGTACATATGTGCCGAGAAGAATTCTTCTCTTAACTTCCTCACCAAAGCCCTCTGAACGGGTGCGGCAAATCATATCGTGAGTGCCGTTATAATGCGGTGTTTTATAACCAAAACGAATACCGTCGTATCTGCCGAGGTTTGAAGATGCCTCTGCGCAGGCAATAATGTAATAAACAGGAAGAGCAAACTTAAGTGCGGGCATATCAAAATACACTATTTCTGCACCGAGTGATTCATAAACTTTTGCGGCATTGAGAACTGCCTCTTTAACATCGTCACGAATACCGTCAAGATACTCACGGGCAATACCGATTTTCATATCTTTGATGTCATTGTTGAGCTTTCCGTAAGTTGCGCCGCCGACATTACCCTTTGAAGTGCTGTCTTTTTCGTCATACTGTGAAATTGCATCAAATACAATAGACGCATCTTCAACGCTCTTTGTGATAGGTCCAATTTGGTCAAGTGAGCTTGCATAAGCGATAAGACCGTAACGGGATACACTGCCGTATGTCGGCTTAAGACCTACGATACCGCAAAAACTTGCAGGCTGACGGATAGAACCACCTGTATCAGAACCAAGTCCGTATGCTGCAATGTTTGCGCCGACAGCGCTTGCTACGCCGCCTGATGAACCGCCGGATACATACTTTGTGTTAAACGGATTCATTGCACCGCCAAAGCATGAAGTTTCACACGAAGAACCCATTGCAAATTCGTCCATATTTGTTTTACCGAGCATAACTGCATTTTGTGCAGAAAGATTCTCCCATACAGTTGCATTATAAATCGGCTTGTAACCTTTAAGGATTTTAGAACAGCAAGTAGTTTCAATGTCCTTTGTGGAAAGGTTATCTTTCAATGTCATCGGAACACCCTCGAGCATACCGATTTCTTCGCCCTTTGCAATTTTTTCGTCAACAGTCTTTGCGGTTTCAAGCGCTGTATCGGGAGTTACATTTACATAAGCGTTAAGCTCGCCGTTTGATTTTTCTATTTCTTCAAGATAGCTTTTAGTAAGCTCCGTACACGAAACCTGCTTGGAAACAAGCATTTCGTGAATTTTTGCAATACTACCCATTTTTACACCTCTTATTCTCTGCCTCTAACAAGGAAATGTGACTCTGCCTGTTCAGGGGCATTTTTCAAAATTTCCTCGCTGTCATATGACTCAACCACAACATCCTCACGAAATACATTTGAAAGGTTGTTTATGTTGTCAAAGCTCTCACCGCTTGTGGGAGCATTATTGATTGTATCGGCAAAATCTATAATTTCCTGCATTGACTGTGTAAGGCTGTCAAGCTCCTCTTCGGGAACGAACAGCTTTGAAAGCAACGCAATGTTTTCAACATCTTCTCTTGTTACCATAAAAACCATCCTTTGTATAAACAGAATCAGGGCAAGTTATAAAAACAACTCGCCCTTTGAGTATATATGAAGTTATCTTAATTTAATGTGAACTTCGCGAAGCTGCTGCTCTGTTACCTCTCCAGGTGAACCGAGGAGAAGATCTTGAGCGTTTGAGTTCATTGGGAAAGCAATAACCTCTCTGATGTTCTCTTCTTCAGTAATGAGCATAATCATTCTGTCAACGCCCGGAGCCATACCTGCATGTGGCGGAGCACCGTACTGGAATGCGTTGTAGAGAGCAGAGAACTTAGATTTAAGCTCATCTTCGGTATATCCTGCAATCTCGAAAGCCTTAATCATAATGTCAAGGTCATGGTTACGAACAGCACCTGATGAAAGCTCAACACCGTTACATACGATGTCATACTGATAAGCAAGAATATCATCGGGGTTCTTATTAAGCAAGCTGTCCATACCGCCCTGTGGCATGGAGAATGGGTTGTGTGTAAATATTACCTGACCTGTGGTTTCGTCATGCTCATACATTGGGAAGTCAACGATAAAGCACATCTCAAACTTTGACTTGTCAATAAGGTCAAGACGGGTAGCAACCTCTGTACGAATCTGACCTGCAAGCTTTGGAGCGTCTTTTTCTGTATCTGCGATAAAGTAAATAACATCGCCTGCGTTAGAATTATTACGCTTAATAAGCTCCTCTCTGTCGCCCTCTTTAAGAAACTTATCGATAGGACCGTCAAAAGTCATATCATCTCTTACCTTAACATAACCGAGTCCCTTCATACCGATAGAAAGCGCAAATTCTTCCATCTTCTTGAACCAGCTCTTTGACTGCTTTGCGGCACCCGGTACATTAATTGAACGAACAGTCTTTTTGAGGAACGGCTTAAAGTCAGTTTCCTCAAACATATCGCTAATCTCCACGATAACAAGCGGGTTACGGAGATCAGGCTTGTCTGTACCGTACTTTAACATACTTTCAGTGTATGGAATACGGGCAAACGGAGGCTTTGAAACCTCTTTATCTGTAAACTTAGTGAATGTTTCGTAAAGAACTTCTTCTGCAACCGCAAATACATCTTCCTGTGTGGCAAAAGCCATTTCAAAGTCAAGCTGATAGAACTCGCCCGGCGAACGGTCTGCTCTTGCATCCTCATCTCTGAAACAAGGTGCAATCTGGAAGTATCTGTCAAAACCAGAAACCATAAGGAGCTGTTTGAAAATCTGCGGAGCCTGCGGAAGAGCATAGAATTTGCCCTTGTGCTTACGGCTCGGAATAAGATAATCTCTTGCTCCTTCCGGTGATGAAGTTGAAAGAATCGGTGTCTGAATTTCATTAAATCCCATCTCGTTCATTTTTGCACGGAGGAATGTTATAATCTGTGAACGGAGCATAATGTTATTTTGCACCTTCTGATTACGAAGGTCGAGGAAACGATACTTTAAGCGTACCTCCTCCGAAGTATTGGTAGAAGTGGCAACTTCAAACGGAAGTGCGTTTTTACATTTACCGAGAACGGTAATGTCATCTGTGTGTACCTCAACATAACCGGTAGCAATCTTAGAGTTGATAGTTTCTTCATCTCTCTTTACTACCTTACCGCTCAATGTTACGGTACATTCTTTGTTAATACCCTTAAGTAACTCGTCATTGTGAACTACTACCTGAAGAACACCGTACTGATCACGAATGTCAAGGAACATTACGCCGCCGTGGTCACGGATATTTTCAACCCAGCCTGCTACACGAACTTCCTGTCCGATATTTTCTTCTCTTAACTCACCGCAAGTTACGGTGCGATACTGATTAGCTTTTATCATATATCTACAGTTCCTTTCACTGATATTGTGCTAAATTGCCTATTCTTTTGTATTATACCACAATTTGCCTAAGCAATCAATATTTTAAATGATTTTTATTTCAAAAATTCTATCTTTTTCAGACAATGCCGCACAAATAATGTGCGGCACCGTTTATTCAACACTCTTAAGGCTTTCAACCATATTTACTTTTTTAATCTTAAATCCCATTGCAAAATTCACAATCAAAGCAAATGCAAATGTCAGCAAAGCCGCAAAAACGAATGATGTAGGCAAAATATCTCTGCCAAACATTACATTGTCAACCTCAACGGTCTGAATAATAAATCTTGTAAGGAAAATACCGAGAACAAGTCCCGAAAGAATACCTCCGAGAGTAAGCACGATATTTTCTTTATAAATAACGCTTGAGGTTTCTCTGCTGTAAAATCCGAGCACCTTAAAAGTTGCGATTTCACGCACACGCTCGGCAATGTTGATATTTGTAAGATTATAAAGCACTACAAACGCAAGTGCCGCTGCACAAATAATCATAACAAGCACAACCATATTAAGCGAATTGAGCATATCTTCAATTTCACCCATACCTGATGAAAGATAGGTTACACCCGCTACTTTATCATTCGTCAGCATTTTTTCACCGAACGCAGTCTGTTCGTCAGGATTTTTCAGTACAACCTGTGCCATATTAAACTGCGGTTCTTCTCCGAATTTTTCACTGTAAAGTTTAGGAGAAATAAACACATAATTCTTTATATACTGTTCATAAATTCCGCCTACTGTAAGTTCTGCGGTTTTATCATCAACAGTTACACTTACGGTATCACCGACTTTGGCAGACAATTCGGTCGCCATTTTTTCATTTATCATTACGGAATCATCGGTAATATCAAGGTGCTTTTTGTCGCCCCTTGTTCTAAGTTCTGTAACCTCCGAAAATCTCTGCGGATCTTCCATTACCGTAAGATAAGTGCTTTCATCTTTTACAACATTATTTTTCTTTACAACAACTTCCTGCTGACCTGCAAGCATAATTGACGCTACATCGCCCGTATTGTTTATTGTATTTTTCAGATAATCAAGCTGTTCGGCAGTTCCGCCTTCTTTAGGAATAACAACCGCATTATATTTGAATATTTCGCTAAACTGTGTATCGGTAAGCGGAATAAAGCTGTTTTTAAGTCCGAATGCCGCAACTATCAAAGCCGTGCAGCCTGCAATGCCTATGATTGTCATAAACATTCTTGATTTATATCTGAAAATATTTCTTGTAGTCAGCTTTGCGGAAAAATTCATATGTTTCCATATCGGAGTAATTCTCTCAAGCAGTATCCTCTTGCCTGCTTTCGGAGTTTTAGGTCTTAGAATTTTTGCACAGCTCTGGCTTAATTCTCTTACACATACTATTACAGAAACAAGCAATGTACAAAGTACGGCGGCAAGCGTACCGAGTATAATACTCTGTGCATCAGGTACAATGCTGATGTCAGGCATATAATACATAATCTGATATGCATTATAAATAATATACGGCAGTGTATTTATGCCTATTAATACACCTACGGTACAACCGATTACACCTGCAAAAACAGCATAAATCGCAAATTTCATTATTATGCTTAAGTTATTGTAGCCGAGCGCTTTTAATATTCCGATTTCTTTACGCTTTTCCTCTACAAGTCTTGACATTGTGGTTACACAAACCAAAACCGCAACGAGTAAAAAGAACATCGGGAATACTGATGCCACTGCACCGAGTCGCTCAACATTCTGCGCAAAGGTTGAATAACCCGGATTATCCGACCTGTCAAACACATACCATTCGGGATCTGCTATAGCGTCTATTTCTTCCTGTGCGTCGGCAATTTTTTGTTCTGCCTCTTTAAATTTATCATCAGCCTCGGCTTTTGAATCATTGTATTCTTTCCAACCGTCATCAAGCTTTTGTCTGCCGCTTATTTTCTGCTCCTCAAGTTCGGACTTTCCGTTGTCATATTTTTCCTGTGCTGTCGCAAGTTCGGTTTCAGCCTGCGATATTTGAGCTTGTCCCTCTGTTTTTTTACTTTCAAGCTGTGCTTGTCCGTACGCAATCTGCTGTTCTGCACTCTGAATTTGAGCAAGTGCATAGTCAAGCTGTGCCTGTCCTTCCGCTTTTTGTGTTTCAAGCTCTTGTTTTCCGTTGTTCAGCTGTTGTTCTGCCGTATCAAGCTGTTCTTGCGCCATAGCAAGTTTTGTTTCACAATCTGCTAAAACTGCCTGAACCTGTGTAAGCTGTTCCTGCAATACAGCAAGAGCGGTTTCGTCCTCTGTAACCTCAATTTGCGCCTGTAAAGCCTCAATCTGTGATTTGCAAGTTGCTATTGCGGTTTCAAGCTGCGGCTTTTGATTGTTTTCAAATTCACTTTTTGCGGCATTGAATTCATCTTCTTTTTCGGCAAGAGTTTCTTCCGCTATGCTGATTTTTGAATTATATTCTTCAACACCTGAATTATATTCGGCTTTTGCACTGTCAAGTTCCGCCTGTGCAGAAGAAAGTTCGCTTTCACCTGTTGCAATGCCGTTTTCGTATTCTTCTTTAGCAGTTTCAAGCTGACTTTTTCCGTCATCTATCTGCTTTTTGGCTGTGTCAAGTTGCGATTGTGCATCTGAAATCTTATCTGTATATTCTTTTTCCGAATTATCTAAAGTTGTTTTTGCATCATCAAGTTTTGTAAGAGCCTCGGATTTTTCGGTTTCATAATCGTTTTTACTGTCCTCAAGTTCCTGTTTTGCTTTGCCTATAACATCTTTATCAAATGCCTCACAGCGTAAATCGGCGGTATTTTCAAGAACAGTTGTAAAGCTTTCAATGTCTTTTTCGTATTCGTCATCAAAGGCTGAACCGTCGCCGTCAGAAAAAACGGTTTTCACATACATTTCCGTATATCTTTCGGTTACAAAATCATCCTGATAAATATACATAAATGCTGCAATATTGCCGTTGCCGATTGTAGTAGAGCCACGCTGATACGAAATATACATAGGTGATTCCACTTTACCGACGACAGTATATTCAAGCGTATCTACCATATCAAGTGCATTGGATTCTCCGCTTTCACTTCCAAATACAACCTTGTCGCCAATTTTATAATCACTGCTGCCGACACTGCCGTATTCAACAAGGATTTCACCCTTTTTCTCGGGTAGTCTTCCCTCTTTTATGTTTAATGTATTAAGAGCTTTATTATTGTTATAACTTTTAGGTGCAGCGGTTACTCTTATAACCTTGCCGTTACCGCCGTTTCCGTTTGATTTTAAAACAAGGTCGGCAAAATACGATGGCATAACATCGGTTACATTGTCAAGATTTTCAACCGCTTTTACATCATCTTTATCAAATCCGACAGTAGATACAAGCCTGTAATCCATAAGATTGGATTGAGAATAATACTCGTCTGCCATATTGTACATTGACGGAATCGTAGCTTTGATTCCGGCAAAAAATCCAACACCGAGTGCAATAATCGCAAGTATAGAAATAAACCTTGCTTTAGAATTTGCAATTTCTCTGAAAGTATTTTTTAACAGGGTTTTAGTCAATGTCCTCTCCCCTTTCGCAGAAAATATGAATTACCATTCGATTTCTTCAACATTTTTAGGTTCATCATTGTGAACATCCATAATTACCCTGCCGCTTCTCATCTTTATAATGTGATCTGCCATTGGGGTAATTGCTGAATTGTGGGTTATGAGAACTACCGTCATATTTTCTTTTCGGCAGGTTTCCTGCAAAAGTTTTAAAATCTGTCTGCCGGTGTTATAGTCAAGAGCACCCGTCGGCTCATCGCAAAGTAAAAGTTTAGGTCGCTTGGCAAGTGCTCTTGCAATAGAAACTCTCTGCTGTTCACCGCCCGAAAGTTGAGCGGGAAAGTTTGCACTGCGCTGTGAAAGTCCGACACTTTCAAGCGCCTCTGTACTGTCCATCGGATTTTTACTTATCTGCGTTGCAAGCTCTACATTTTCTTTTGCGGTAAGGTTAGGTACAAGGTTATAAAACTGAAATACAAAACCAATGTCAAACCGTCTGTATTCAATAAGCTGTTTGTCTTTCAGCTTGCTTATATCTCTGCCGCCGACAATAATACTGCCTTTTGTACAGGTATCCATTCCGCCGAGAATATTAAGTACGGTTGTCTTGCCTGCACCCGATGCACCGACTACCACGCAAAACTCGCCCTGCTCTATATTAAAAGAAACACCCTCGACAGCGTTAATAGTCACTTCGCCCATTTTATATATTTTGTAAACATCTTTAAATTCAACAAGGCTCATAATATCCTCCCGTAACGGTAAATTTTCTTTGCTTTTTAAAGTGCTGAATATACAGAATAAACCTGCTTATAATACAATATTATAGCACTTTTTACACCTCTTATCAATATACAAATACAGTGTTGATGTCGAATAAACCACAATATGACAAAACCGACCAAATTAATTGGCAATTGGCTTGACGAGGGTAAAAAATTATGCTAAAATACTTAAGAACATAGGTTATTGCAGTGTGGATTGTTTGGTAATTACAACTCACCGCAAATTCTGATACTATGTAATTTAAGAAACAGAAAGGTTGATACTGAAATGGCAAAGATTGATTTAACTAAGTATGGTATTACCGGTACTACTGAAATTATCCACAATCCTTCCTATGACGAACTCTTTAACGAGGAAACAAAGGCTGATTTGGAAGGCTATGAGGTTGGACAGGAAACTGAGCTTGGCGCAGTTAATGTTATGACCGGTATTTACACAGGCCGTTCACCTAAAGATAAGTTCATCGTTATGGACGAGAATTCAAAGGACACTGTATGGTGGACTTCTGACGAATACAAGAACGACAACCATCCTGCAACACAGGAAGCTTGGGAAGCTGTAAAAGCGCTTGCTAAGAAAGAGCTTTCAAACAAGAAGCTTTATGTTGTAGATGCATTCTGCGGCGCTAACCACGATACAAGAATGGCAGTTCGTTTCATCGTTGAGGTTGCTTGGCAGGCTCACTTTGTAACAAATATGTTCATCAAGCCATCTGCTGAAGAGCTTGAGAACTTTGAGCCTGATTTCGTTGTTTACAACGCATCAAAGGCTAAGGTTGAGAACTACAAGGAGCTCGGTCTTAACTCTGAAACAGCTGTAATGTTCAACATCACAAGCCGTGAGCAGGTTATCGTAAACACATGGTACGGCGGCGAGATGAAGAAGGGTATGTTCTCAATGATGAACTACTACCTCCCACTTAAGGGTATTGCTTCAATGCACTGTTCAGCTAACACAGATAAGAACGGCGAGAACACAGCTATCTTCTTCGGTCTTTCAGGTACAGGTAAAACTACACTTTCAACAGATCCTAAAAGACTTCTCATCGGTGATGACGAGCACGGTTGGGACGACAACGGTGTATTTAACTTTGAGGGCGGCTGCTATGCTAAGGTTATTAACCTTGACAAAGAGTCAGAGCCTGACATCTACAACGCAATCAGAAGAGATGCTCTTCTTGAGAACGTAACAGTAGATAAGGACGGTAAAATTGACTTTAACGACAAGACAGTTACAGAGAACACTCGTGTATCTTACCCAATCAACCACATTGAGAACATTGTTCGTCCTGTATCTTCAGCTCCTGCTGCTAAGAATGTAATCTTCCTTTCAGCAGATGCTTTCGGTGTACTTCCGCCTGTATCAATCCTTACTCCTGAGCAGACAAAGTACTACTTCCTCTCAGGCTTTACAGCTAAGCTCGCAGGTACAGAGCGTGGCATTACAGAGCCAACTCCAACATTCTCTGCTTGCTTCGGTCAGGCTTTCCTTGAGCTTCACCCAACAAAGTATGCTGAAGAGCTCGTTAAGAAGATGGAAAAGAGCGGTGCTAAGGCTTACCTCGTAAACACAGGTTGGAACGGCACAGGCAAGCGTATCTCTATTAAGGATACAAGAGGTATCATCGACGCTATTCTCGACGGTTCTATCACAAAGGCTCCTACAAAGACAATCCCTCACTTCAACTTTGAAGTTCCTACAGAGCTTCCGGGTGTTGATCCTGCAATTCTCGACCCACGTGACACATATACAAATGTTGCTGATTGGGAAGCAAAGGCACAGGATCTTGCAGCTCGTTTTGTTAAGAACTTTGCTAAGTACGAAGGCAACGAGGCAGGTAAGGCTCTCGTAGAGGCAGGCCCTAAGGCTTAATCTTTGTATTAATTTTAGTACAAGCTAACTAAATAAATTTAAGGGTGCTTTCCATACGGACAGCACCCTTTTATAATGCGTAATATACTTAATATTTAAGACCTTAATAAAAAGTATCAACCTTTTACTTGCACAAAAGACTATTAAACAGCATAGATTTATCCCCGTACTTTTAATAAAAATCAAGAAATAGAATTAATAAAAACAACTGCCGCACCGATCATCATAATTGCGAATACAACAACCGCAACTATCATTGAAATATTATTACTCAATGCGTTTAAATCCAAACTGTTAGACGAATTAGACTTTTTATTGGGGGCAAGCACTGGAATGTGACATTTCTTTGCCCATACAATCAGTGAATTGTAATTATCACACCAATTAGAAACACCTACAAGTTTTTTGCCGTTGACATAAATTTTAGCGGTTTTAATCCTGCTCACCTTTATGTAATTAATCTGATCATAATGATATGCTTCATCTTTATAATAAAGATAGCTCGTCTGTACACTCGGGCATTTTTTTAGTTTTAAACATATAAGTAAAGCTATAGCAAAAAATATTGCTACACTCAATATGCTTATTATCAGAATTTGAACAGTACTTAAAGTAAAAGGCGTATGATTAACGGAAGAAGTAATCGCCTCTCGTATCAAAATTTTTGCGACAGGAATCAAGCCGATAACTATAATTGGTATAATAACGAAAAATCCGTTAAAATCATAGTTCAAATCAAATTTCGTATTATAAACCGACTTTTCAATGGTTGCATTTTCTTCATTTTGCCGCCTTACATCAAAATACTCAAGCTCTTCTTTGGCATAGTTATTTAAATCATTAACAATTGGCATAGTGTTTCCCCTTTTTTAATTCTTTATTATTACCATAGCGGTTGCTACACCGCCGTCCTGCATCATTTTTGCGAAATAATCCGTTTATCGGTAGTTATAGCCAAACGTCCTATAAATTTATTTAAAAAATCGTCAAGCGCAGAAATATCTTGCATAAATCCGATTTCTATCGCCCGGCAAATTCTAAAAGCATAACGATATGCGTTCTCGTTTTTCATCTGACAAATCTGTAATGCAAGCGATGCTGTTAATCTTTGTTCTTCACGACCGAACAATGCATCAATACTTACACCAAGCGTCTGCGATATGTCAGACAATAATTAGGCATCAGGCGTGCCGCCTCTCTCCCACTTTGACACAGCTTGCATTGTAACACCTAACAACTGACCGAGCTGTTCTTGCGTAAGTCCTTTTTTAGTACAATATTTTTTTAATTTGCTTGCCGATAACACTCATTTTTAAACCCTCAGTTGATTTTCTGTTTTTATATTATCACAAGCAAATGGCATTTGCAAGGTTTGGTAAACAACAGAATAGAGCGGTTTATGCAAAAAGTGATATTTGAATTATTTTATAAACTGAAAACTTGAAAAATGCAATTACCTCAATTATAATAATTACATAACATTATAATTGAGGTAATTATGAAAACTAAAAAACGAAAAACCGCAAAAATCACTGTACCTACCGCACTTGCTTTGATATGCTGTTTTGCGGTGATTTTAATTATAAACAATCAGCCGACAGAAAATACTGCAAAAGACGAAATTATCTCCCTTAAAGATATTCCCGATTATTCAGGTTCTGCTTTTATAGAAATAAACGGCAACGAACCGTATTTCAGTGATGACGATTACACAACATCATCATTTGAATACTATGCGGATTTAGACGAATTAGGAAGATGCGGCACAGCCTATGCCTGCGTTGGTACAGATATAATGCCGACAGAAGAGAGAGGTCAGATAGGCAGAATTAAACCGTCAGGCTGGCAAACAGTAAAATATGACTTTATTGACGGAAAATATCTGTACAATCGCTGTCACCTTATCGCATATCAGCTTACGGGCGAAAATGCAAATGAAAAGAATTTGATAACAGGAACAAGATACCTAAATGTAACGGGTATGCTGCCCTTTGAAAAGATGGTTGCAAATTATGTAAAAACAACCGGTAATCACGCACTTTACCGTGTAACTCCTGTTTTTGAAAATGACGACCTTGTTGCCAAAGGAGTATTAATTGAGGCAAAATCCGTTGAAGATAAAGGCGAGGGTGTAACATTGTGCGTATACTGCTACAATGTTCAGCCAAATGTAACTATTGACTATAAGACAGGTAAAAGTGAATATAACGAAAATGAATACTAAACAAATTACCGCAATGCATTAATCTGCATTACGGGAATTTTTCGTATTACGATCTTTTACATAATTATATAGCTGTCAAAATATTTTTCTTGAAATTTAATCTGCCGCATAATTTTTTCTTTAGTAAAAGAAATGTTTTCAGGTGTAACAATCCATTTTTCTTCTATATCATCATTACGATGAACAATCACAATTACTTTTCTTTTAAAAGATTTAAGCGGATAATTCAAGCCTAAAATATAAGAGTTCTGCTCCTCACCATCCGGTGCAATTACACCGGGTACATAACCGTAATTAACAGAACAGTAAATATCTTTACATATTTTGCTTTTTAAAAATATTTATCTTCTTTTATATATGACAATTTCAGGATTTGAACAATTTTCACCGTACTCGCTTACAAGAATAAAATCCAATCTGGCAACCAAACCAAAACATCTTGTAATAGAGCCATAACAAATAATATTTATATCAAATTTATCTAAAACATTTATATAAAACTTAATAATCAATTATTTGTTTGTTTATTTTTGGGAAGTGTTACAAGCATTACTGTTCCATTTTTGTCGCTTTTTTCAGCTTTTACCGTACCGTTGTGCAAAAGTACAATTTCCCATACAAGTGATAGTCCAAGTCCTACACCGCCGTATGCTCTGCTACGAGATTTATCAACACGGAAAAATGGTTGAAAGATACTTTCTCTGTACTGCTCGGGTATACCATAACCGTTATCTTTAACTCGTATATAAAGCTGATTATTCTTTTCGTCAACAGTTATAATTACAGAAGCATTTTCTCTGTTGTAGCGTATTGCGTTTTCAGTTAAATTAAATAATAAACGATAAATTAAGGTGTCACTGCCTATCATCATACCATTGCCGTTGTATTCAAGGCGAATATTCTTTTTTTCTGCAAGGGGAGCAAGGTCGGTAAATATTTCTTCAATCATAGGGGCAATTTCTATTGTATCTTTGCACTCAACTGTACGAAGCTCACTCATTTCAAGCAAAGTTTTTGTCATTTGTGACATTCTTTCGTTTTGCTCTTGTAGCAGTGCAAGAAATTCTGCTGTATCGTTGCTCATATTTGGGTGCTCAACAGAAAAAAGTTCAATTTGTGCTTGAATTAAGGCAAGTGGTGTTCTTAACTCGTGCGCTGCATTTCCTGTGAATTGCCGTTGAGCAGCAAAACCGTTGTCGAGTCGGTCAAGCATATTGTTAAATGATTGACAAAACTGTTTAAATTCCGGCAAAACATCGTCGCTTATTTTCATATCTGCCAAATTGTTGGGCTGTACATTCTCTACTTGAGAGGCAAAACTTTTTAGCGGCTTTAAAGCACGACCACTGACAAAATATGCAAGTATACCACCAAGTACGCTTACGGCAATTGTTATGTACCAATTAGTAGTATTGAATGAATCTTGTGCACCACTGATAATAATGGTAAGCTCACTGTCGGGATTTTCATTTTCCGGATTAAATGAACTCGGTTTTCCTTTATCAATTTCACTATATGCTGATATTCCGTTGCCTATTGAATCCATATATCGTTTGCCTGAATAACCGATTAAACAATTCATTAGCACACAAGTTATGCAAATTAAAACTGTGGTCATTAAGGTTATTCGCCATTGTAAAGAAAGTTTTTTCATTTTTTCTCCTCCATTACATAGCCCTCGCCTATACGGTTGTGAATAGGGTCATAGTCTAATGCATTACGAAGCTTTTTCCTTAATGATGAAATGTGCACTCTTATTGAGTTGCTGAAATTGTCAACACTGCTGTCCCATACGTGTTCAATCAACTCCTCTTGACTTACAGGTCTGCCTTGATTTAACATTAGATATTCAAGTATTCCTGTTTCCTTGCGAGTTAAAGATAATTCTTCATTATTTACATCTGCTTTGCGTGTTTTTGTGTTAAATGAAAGATTTGAACATTTTAAAACAATATCGTTTTGAGTGAACTTTCTAAGGGTAAGGTTTCGTATTCTTGCCGAAAGCTCATCTAAGTGAAATGGTTTTGTTAAATAATCATTTGCACCTTCATCTAATCCTAAAACCTTGTCTGCAACCTCACAACGAGCCGATAGAATTAAAACCTTTGTGTCAATGTCTGTTTGCCTCAGATTTTTCAATACTGTCATTCCGTCAACATTAGGTAGGTTTAAATCGAGCACAACAAGGTCGAAACTTTCAACACTAAGCATATCTAATGCCTTTTGACCGTCATAGCAATAATCAACACTGTAAGCAAGACGCTTAAGACTTCTTACGATTGTGTCACAAAGAGCAACCTCGTCTTCAACAACTAAAATATGCATAAATATCTCCTAACACTTGTATTATTGGTAAAATATCTTTATTATAGATTATAACACATTATAACACAAAAAAATAAAATCTTTGTTAAATTTCTTTCTTAACAAGGATTTTATATCGTTCGTGATATAATAAGGCTAAAGATGAAGGGAGTGGTTAAATTGTTCAAAGTAAAAAAAGCAATATTTCAAATCGGTTTCCTTGTTGCCGGAGTGGTTATGCTGTGCTATGGAGCAATGCGTGGTGAGGCAGACACCGTGCTTAGCAAAGCAATAAGATTATGCTTGGAGTGTATTGGAATTGGATAAAAGAAAAAAGAATGTTTCAAAGCTTGTAAGCCGTTTTCGTACTTTTATTCAGGCAGGTGCAACGCTTTTAACAAATATTCATTTACCTAATTTTTTTAAAGGCGGAATATATCAGGGCAATGGCAAGGCTGTGTGCGTACCGGGACTAAATTGCTACTCTTGTCCTGCTGCGTCAGGTGCGTGTCCAATCGGCTCGTTTCAGGCTGTTGTAGGCTCATCAAAATTTAATTTTTCCTATTATGTAACAGGATTTTTAATTTTGCTTGGCGTGTTGCTTGGTCGATTTATTTGTGGCTTTTTGTGTCCGTTTGGTTGGCTTCAAGATTTGCTTAATAAAATACCGTGTAAAAAGCTTTCAACAAAAAAACTAAAGCCTTTAACATATTTAAAATATATCATCTTGCTGGTGACGGTTATATTGCTACCTGTACTTGTGGTTAATGATGTTGGAATGGGCGACCCGTTCTTTTGTAAATATATATGCCCACAGGGTGTGCTTGAGGGTGCAATTCCATTGTCTGCTATTGATGAGGGTATACGCTCGGCTTTAGGAAATAAATTTATTCAAAAGCTTATTATTTTGATTATTGTAGTTGTGCTGAGTGTGGTTTTCTATCGTCCGTTTTGCAAGTGGATTTGTCCACTCGGTGCTTTTTATGCATTGATGAACAAGGTGTCGTTGCTTGGAATAAAGGTTGATAAGCATAAATGCGTGTCTTGTGGCAAATGTGCACGAGCGTGTAAAATGGATGTTGATGTAGTAAAAACACCAAACAGCACTGAGTGTATTCGTTGTGGTAAGTGTATAACTGCTTGTCCTACTGATGCAATAAGCTTTCGCTACGGATTTGGTATGCCTGAAAAAAATCTTTGCAACACTGTAAAAGAAAATAATAAAACAGATATTAAAACAAATAACAACAAAGATATAACAACGGAGGAATAATAATTATGAAAAAATCAAAAATATTAACTATACTTATGGTTTTAGTGCTTATGTTTAGCCTTGTTGCTTGTTCAACAACTAAAAATAACGACAAATCTCAGTCAAATAATACTGCTGATATTTCAAATTTAATGGAAAGTGAACCAAGCAATTTAGATGACGCAACTGCACTTTATCAAAAGCTTATGCAAAAAGAAAATGAAATTTTTGCAAGTAATTCACAGCTTTGGGAAAAAGTGTTTATGTCAGCAAATAAGGACACTCCTATGATTGAAGACGGAACAAATTATGGCGACTTTTTGCTCAATACTATTGAAAACGGTAAAGATAAGTTTACTGCAGATGAGTTGAAAATTCTTAAAGACGGTGCAAATCAAATTAAAGAAATTGAGGGTAAACTCACAATTTTAGAACAAAAATATCCGGGCTGTGGCAGTAAGCCGAGCGAGGGTGACAGTATTGACGCTGAAAGTGCAGGTATGGTAAGTGACAATAGCGAACTTACTAAGTTTCCAAGCTTTAAGGGTAAGGACCTTGACGGAAATGATGTTAACAGTGATGACATCTTCTCATCTAACAATGTAACTGTTATTAACTTTTGGTTTACTACTTGTAATCCTTGTGTAGGTGAACTTGGCGATTTGGAAAAGCTTAATAAAGAACTTGCAGAAAAAGGTGGTACAGTTATAGGTATTAACTCATTTACTCTTGACGGTGACAAGACTGCTATATCTGAGGCTAAGGATGTTTTGACTAAAAAGGGTATTACCTACAAAAATATTTGGTTTGATTCAAACAGTGAGGCCGGTAAATTTGCTTCAGGTCTTTATTCATATCCAACAACATATGTAGTTGATAAAAACGGAAATATTGTAGGTCAACCAATTGTTGGTGCAATAACTTCATCATCACAAGCAAAGCAACTTAATAAACTTATTGATGAAGCAATTGAAAACAGTAAAAAATAAAGATTTTAAATATCTCTCTAAATCTTATTGAAACCATATAAAGAAATAAATCCCAAGGCACATTTAATCGTGTGTTTTGGGGTTTATTCGTTTATATTGGTTCATCACGATTTTTTGCTGCAAAAAGCCCTTGATCCAGTTTGCTGCTCGGTATGTTATCCGTGTTCCGGGATTTTTGAAAGGTATTTCCTCTGTAAATGTTTCGTGGCAACAGTTGCATTGATATCTATGGATAAAGAAGTTCCATATGTGTGTAGTACCTCTCCATATTGGAATATCTTTGAGTTTGACTTGTCCGTTTTCATAAATATATACACTGCCTCCACAATAAGGGCACCGAACTGTCTGCGTTGACCTTACGCTCTCCAAAAACAGTACGCTTTTATCTTTATTAGGGCTGATTCCTATATGTGTTCCTTTAAATCCTTGACTTTCAAATTCAACTTTGATATCATCTAAATAGAGCATAGGTTTCTCTCCTTCATTGTTTGTCTCTTCAACTACAATTCTGGAGCTTCCTATGCTCTTTTTCAATATTTATTTTTGATTATCCCACATTTTTCCGTTATGAGGGAAAATATTAAACTTTTTTGTTTTATGTTGCTTGACATATACTAAACATATATGATATACTGATTGCACATTACATAAGTAAGGAGCGTATTTTATGGCAATCGGAGAGAGAATAAGATTCTTTCGTAATCTTTGCGGAATGACACAGAAATATTTAGGACAGGTAGTCGGCTTTCCTGAAAAGACTGCGGACATTCGTATGGCACAGTATGAATCCGGCTCAAGAACACCTAAAGCTGATTTAACAAATAAACTTGCAGATGTTTTCGATATATCTCCGCAGGCTCTTTCTGTTCCCGACATTGACAGCTACATAGGGTTAATGCACACCTTGTTTACATTAGAGGACAGATACGGATTGACAATAGTAAAGACGGAAAATGGCATTTCAATGTATGCAGACCCTCGCAAGGGAACAGACGCTGCCGAGCTTTCCGAAATGATAAATGCGTGGGCAGAACAGGCTGAAAAATACCGCAAAGGCGACATCAGCCGTGAGGACTATGACAAGTGGCGTTATAACTATCCGAAGTATGATGAAACTTCTGGTTATGTAAGAGTGCCGTCGCAGAATTTCAGCGATGCTATGGTTGAGTCTTTCAAAGACAGACTGAAAGATATGTGAGGTAAGATAATGGATTGGAAAAGAAACTTTTTAGAATCTTCTTTATTGCGCCGGTCAACAAATAAGAACAACCCAAATGAGGTGCAAGCAAAATGCGTTGATTTGGCATACTCAGATATGATGACGGCAGGTCGTTATTACAGCGCTTCTTTTCTGAATGACAAAAAGAAAATTTGCTCTGCTACAAACAGCGCCATTACTGAATCAAATTTTGTGTTTTCAAGAAAAATTATTGAAGATATTTCGTTGTTGTTTTGCGATAATACTATAGGCAATGGCAACCGTTATGCAACCGGGTTTGGGCTTGCTCAAAAACTTATAAATATGACTTTCAAATATCTATATGTTTTTAGTGATTTGATATTTATAGACAAACCTATTCCTGATTTTTCATCGTGTGATTGCCCTCTTGACAGTATTATTATTAAAAAAGCGCATATTAAGGATTGCGTTTGGAGCAAGCTTACTGAGCAACAATATCTGGAATGTCAAGCAAAAATAACAGAACTACTAAATGCAAATTCTTTAGATTTAGAGTTATCAAAGCTTGGCAATCTAGCTTATGACTTTATTAATTGGTAATCGGCAATAATACACGATAAAACAAAAAGAGCTAACTGACTTCTCAAAAAGTCAGTTAGCTCTTTACTTTTACAATAATTCAAATTATGTTGCCATTTTGTTTCCACAGAGGGCTTTCAAACGGCGAAAAGCCTTTATTTACGGGCTTTTTCACGGATGCGAAATTACTCCCACTCGACAAAGCCTAATCAATTTTGTTTAGAGATTATTCTCTGTCGTATTCGTGGTGCTTTTGATTATTTGATGTATCCATATTATCCTGCCTATATGGGCTAATGTTATCAGTTTGTTATCGGGGATGATAACACTTACCCTGTAACCATGAATAATAGCAAAATACGCTGAGTGAAATTATAGGAGATTTTGCTTAAAAAATCAAGTTGATTTATCATTTCCTCAATAATTCAATTCTCGCCAATTATCCTCTTCAAATGTTCCTTCAAAATTGCTCTTCTTTCTATAATGAAGTTTTTGAAGTCCTTAACTTCCAAACTGGTACTATCATGTACGAATAAAGACTTCTTTTCTATATTGTTTTTTGCAACCCAATCAGCTAAAGAAGTATCCTTCTTTGACTCGTTCAATAATCCATTTAACAATTGCAGATTAGACACACTATTCCAGTTCTTAACATCAGCTGCAAATTCTCTATCGTTTTCTGGAATAGATGTAACAAGCTTATTGTGATCATAAAATGTTGTTGCCGGATGCAAATGATCTTGATGAAAATCTTGATTGAAATAGTCAAGATTTGGATATAAAAGATGCAGTACATAGAATGCGTCGTTGCTGTCCTTTTGAGCTTCTAATAATCCGTCAAGAAATTCGTCATCAAAGCTATAATTTCTTGCAGGATCATTCTTGAATGCATCCATTAATTCCTGCGCAGGAAATTGCTTATTATCAGTTTCTTTAAGAACTTTTCTCATTGCAACCAATACGTTATCTGTCTGACCGCCAAAAATAGACTTAATGAAAGTAAGAGTGAGCCACCTGGTAATAGCTTTTTTATCCTCTGCATCATAGGTAGCTTTAACAATTGTGTCTTGAAGTCCTTTATAGTAAATGTAATAAATGATAGGGATGGCTGCATTTTTGGCTCTAAACGTATTATTGTTAAAACCTAATTTTTCAAATAAGGTAAAGGCTGCAACAATACTCTTCTTAACTTTATCCCAGTTTGTTTCAAACAATTGAACATTTTCATATGTAAAGTTTTTAAGTTGAAATTTAATATTGTCTATAAACAAAACCAAACAAGTTTTTAATACAAAGTCTTTGTCGATTAAAAATCCTGGGCGACCAATACCATAAACTTCTTTCACAACACTTTCAATTTCTTTTCTTGCATCAATCTTTTTCCAATTTGCCGATGCAATCGACATAAGCAAATCAGAAAATGAAAGCGGTGTTCCGCCACTATTTGTTCTAATAAAAATATCTAATACTTTATCAGGCTCTTGCTCTTCCTGCAAATAATAATTTATCAAGGGTTTTACATGAATAGCCTCATATAATGTAGACAATGTATCATATGCATAATCATTATCTGTCAAATTATTATCTGATAGATATCGCATAACTTTTTTTGTACTATCCAAATCAAGAATCTGTCCTACTTCAAACCAAATAGAAGTGTTCTGAGCTTTATTGAATTTTTCAAGGTCACTTTTGCTTAAAAATCTGAAGTCAAAGGCCTTCTGATTGTCATACTGTTGTTTAACTGGCACACCAAGATTCAAATACAACCTTCTTGTCGGAAGGCAATCTTCCGTATCTTTCCACCATTTTCTTGGCATTTTATATGCATAAGTTCCTCGAAGTCCAATATACAGACTTGTTAATCTTTGCTGTCCATCAATAACTGCCTCAAAATCGGGCACCCCTTTTGTATCAATATCCGTATTGTTTTCTGCGAAGAACTCCCGGAATGAGGTGAGAAACTCATAGAACTTATATCCACTTTTAATATTACTATCAGAGATCTTCCATAGCATAAAAGAATTAATTGGATACCCTTGGAGAATGCTATCAAACAGCATTTCTATTTGTACACTGCTCCAAGTAAACTTCCTTTGTATTGCTGGCAAGAGAAACTGGCGACTATGAATTTTATCTATTGCATCCTTTATTGTTATTGGATTTTGAAAACCACTACTCATTTTTCTTTTCCTCTTTCTTCATTAAGAGCTTATCTTTATTATTCTGTATTCTGTCGACGTAAGCTAATATTATCGTTTTTTAGATAATAGTCGTTTTGGTACTCCATCATTTGGATTATCTACCACGACAAAACCTAATCAATTTTGTTTAAAGATTATTTTCTGTCGTATTTGTGGTACTTTTGATTATTTGATATATCCATATTATCTTGCCTATACGGGCTAATGTTATCAGTTTGTTATCGGGGTTGATAACACTTGCCCTGTAGCTGCGGACAATAGCAATATGTTCCTTTACAAATCATAAATGCATTTCTCAAACTTTTCTATTTAATAAAATTTTCAACCTGTTGTAGCAACATATTCCAATCTGTTCCCGTGACTGCTCCTTCGGCAAGTGTTACTGCGAGTTTCATAGAAAAATCGCCTACAAACTTTTTGATTCCCGCAAGAGCCTTTCCTATACGGTTCTTTTTCGGCGCATTACTTTTCACCTGTTCCTGAATCATTTCCAAATCATCTTTCACACTCTCGATTTCTTCTGATTCAACTCCCTGTATCTCAGGCAGTGATGCAAGTAATTTATCAATCAGAGTAATCATAGAATTTGTATCATTTGTAGTGTTGTAAGTATTTATCACTCCACTATTCTGTTGGCTTGCCGAACCATTAACAGTTTCAATATTTTGAATATATGTATTTCCGCTCATAGTCTTTTCTGCCTCGTCACAAATAATCATTTCCATCGAAAGGTAGTCATTTATTAAATCTATAAGAGGTTTAAACGCCATATCGAGGAAACTTTGAATATTATCATTTATTTTTCTACTCGACCAACAATATCGCATTGCCTGTCCACGCACATTTATCTTATCCTCACTGTTTATGAACAAAAGATAATCATACTGTGCCTTAATATGACATGCTTCATCTTCAGGCGGATTAAATTCCGCCCATCCTGAACAACCTATGGCGTAGCATTTCTTAAAATCATAATCAACACCCGAGATTTTATCTTTAATAAATCCTGATATTAACTCATTTCCATCTATAAATTTGAGAAAACGAGAAAGATTTATATCTGCTGTGTTATCAGTGCTATTGAGCAGATTACTTGATAACCTGCGAAATTCTAAACTCAGTTTTCTTAATTCTAATCTGTTCATATATCCACCCCACAATACGGACAAAATGTCTTTGCCGCTCCAGCACAATAAAGCACCTTAACTCTGCGGCCACAACATGAACAAGTAAACTCTGTTTCCCTGGTATCCTTATCCTTCAATTCTTTTGTTGCAACCTTTTTCAATGGCTTAAAATCCATTTTTATCAAGCCCTTTGAACGATTAACCGACCTTTGCATTTTCTTGAATGACTTATTTAATTCCTCCACCATATGGTTATAAGCTATCGCTTGTGCCTGCTCAATTACATCTGATGACAGAAATTCATTTTTCTCTTTTGCCAGACCGCAGTATGGGCAAAACAGTTCTTCAAAAGGTTCATCGTCATTCTGATATTCTCCCGCTTGCAGCTTAAATTCCGAGTCGCAATAGGGACATTCAAAGGTTACATATCCTTCGCTATCTCCCTGAATAGTTATTGTGAAATTTTCTGTTGACATATCATATCCCGCCTCGCTCTCAAATTTTAATAATGATAATCTTTGGTTATAGTTATCTATCCAAGCTCTGATACGAACATCGAATCAAGTCACAATTCTATTAACGCCCATTCTTTTTTCAATCATTTGAATATAGTCTTCATTCATATCACAGACAATACTTTTCATTCCATGCTTCTTGGCACAAGCTGCAGTTGTTCCCGAGCCTGCCATAGGATCAAAAACAATATCTCCTTTTTGATTGGCCATCAAAAGAAGTTTATCGAATACAGCTTCGGGCTTTTGAGAAGGATGACCAGTTCGTTCTTTTTTACCAACAAACCCGATAATAAGAGGTGCTTCAATTACGCTTGGTGGTCCAGGCACAAAACGCATTTTTCCAGATTCATATTTTTCTTTCTGCTCATCGTTCAAGAAATGTTCTGGATGCAATTTATGGCCTTTACGCATGAACTGTAAACAGGCATTTTGACTTGATCTCCATCCTCTAATAACTGATGGGCAGTTCTTATAATACCATGTCAACCATGCAGCCATGTAAAACCCACTTGGCGCATATCTAACATAAGGACCAATGATTTCAGGGAACCCCCACAAATACATTAAATCGCTTATTTCACCAGTTTGGTTTAATAATCTTGTGATAAAGTTGTCATATTCACTCGTAGGCAATTCTCCGCCAAATCCTTTATTGTACCAGGGGTCAAGCATAGTACAATTGACACATATATCAGCTTCTTTTAATATTGCAATAGATTCAAACACATCCATAGGCGGAAGAATAGCAACTCCATCAATATCAAGGGCATGTTTGATTTTTTCAGATATAGTCATAATGCCCCTCCTATTTTGTAATAACAAGCCCTTTACTAATTAACCACTGAATGTCATCAAAAGCATCTTGAACATTATGCCAAAGTTTACTGAGCCCCGGAAAAACTTCCTGTGCTATTCTGATCGCCTCGTTTTGAGGTAGCCCCCAAGAGGTTTCAAACCCCGCAACCAAGAGACATCCTGATTCATTTCCGACGGAAATAGGTGCTCCGTAATTTGCAATGATATCCAATAAGCAATACTTGCGAACAATTTCTACCCGGTCGGAACTAATTGCATACTTGTGTTCATCATAGACCAGAATATTTTTCTCGCTTACGGAAGCCGAAAATGCTCGGTTGATTTCTTTATCAGTATATCCTTCATCTCTTAAAAGCTGATAAATTTCATCCTCTTTTCCAGATGTTCTAATTACAGCATGCTCAATCTCAAGTGGCGTGAGAAACAAAATTCCTTGCAATGCCCTGCGCAATTTAAGTGGTGCTGTGCGGATTTGAATAAAATCCTTTGTTGTCGGTTTCGCCAACATCTTGCGCAAGTCCCCATTCAAAGAGGAAAAATAGCCAGCTCCATCAAGATACTCTATAAATACAGCGTCTGGGTATTTCTGCAAAGTTACTTCTCGAGTGCTGTCGGTTTGATCTACAACTTTGTGCGATACACTTCCAGAATCTCCAGCATAAAACTGGCTCTGTATAAAGACTTTTGCACCTGTTCTTCTTGACTGGAAAGGAACAATAAAATCATACTTTCTCTTTTTAAGTTTATTGTCTACAGGCAAATCACCCAAAATTTCACCAACTTCAACATCTTGTGTATTGAAGTCTGTTCCTGCACTTAAACCCCATTCAGTCATATACTTTCTTAATATTGTTTCTGGAATATGCCCCTGTGTAGCAGTGATAGATCCTCTAGACTGAAAGATTACTATCGAACTGATAAGAGCATCTGCGTTTCCCAATTCTTTTTGTGATACATAAGCATTTCCTAAACTCCAGAGCTACTTTGCGTAATCTTCATCTGATATAATCAAGTGAAAATAGCTTTCAACAAATACAATTCTATAATCATCTTTGCCGATAAGTTGTACTATTGTTTTGGTAACATCTGTCATAGAAAAAGCTCGGGGAATATCTTTATCTCTCCATCTTTCTCCACTCAATTTTTGAGGATAAGTACTTATTCCGATTTGATTTCTAAGCATAAGCGGGAACTGGCACTTTAGGTTATTATCAGTTTTTCCAGTAGCCAACAAAAGAACATTGCATATATTATCAAGTATTTCTTTGGCAATGTCATCATCTTTTCCAGATAAATACCTCAGTACATTTGCTGCCAAGGCAGATGATGAGCAATGTGAAACATCTGCGAAATTCTCGGTAATATCGGCTATGTAGTCAAATCCTTTTTTCAACTGCTCAAGATTAATTCTGAATTGTGGCGTATCTCTTATTTCTCCAAGCGAAGGAGTCACCCACATGTCAAACTCAGACATTTTTTCATCTAATGTTGCGTTATAATCATTGATTTTCATTTTGCCCCTCCTTGTCGACGAACTCCAAAATATCATCCACTCCGCATTGTAGAGCCTTACAGATTTTTTCTATACTTTCTATTGAAATATACTCATCACGCTTAAGGCGAGTAATAATATTGGCACTAACCCCAGCCATATCCTTTAGCTGAATGTTGGTTATTTTTCTATCGATCATCATATGAAAAAGTTTATCATAGTTAATAGCCATACCACACCTCCTGAAAGAGCTATAGAACACCAAGCATGTTCATTTTTATTTATAATATCACAAGATTGTGATTTTTTCAAGCTCCATGTGAGAATTGCCCGACGCATTTATATAAGTGTCGGGCAATTCTTTAGATGCTCAGACATAAATCAGCTCTGCATTTACAATCTCCATCGCTCTGCTACGAATGCTATTCATCCTGCCAATCCATTCCATCTGATTTTCCGCCTTTAGCTGCTCAGTCACACCTTCACGCTCCGCCATTTGCTCTACCAGCCGAAGAAACATATCTTCCGCCTGCTTGTCAATGTTGGCAAGGTAACTGTTCAGCTTGCCGCTTGTGAGCAGATTGGTGTAAAGGACTCTGCGGTGCTGTTTGAGATAGCACAAATGCCGCTGTCCCCACACTCCAATGCGCTTGTTTTCTTTTTCGGCGGGTAAGGACAGACAGGGGAGAAGATAATCCCTGTCGTGCATAAGTGCCGCCCATTTCTCCAAAAATCGTCTTTGCCATTTTGTTTACCTCCTGAAAATTGATTTATCTTGAGCGTGTGTGATTACGCTTTTGACCTTTGAGATTTCTCGCCTGTTCAAGCAGGCTGTCTACCTGTTTGTGCCCAAATACCCTGCGAAGCAGCGAATAATCTTTGTTTTCATCCCTCAGTCTTGTGTTTTCTTCGGTAAGCTTACCGTTGATTTTTGAGAGCTTTTCATTTTCCCGATACAGCTTTGCGTTTGTGACATTCAGCCTGTTATAGCTGTCTATCGCCTTGAAATACCTTGCGAATAAGGTTTTGATCAGCGATTTCAATTTAGCTATAAGCGGCTCAACAAACTTTGCCTTATAGCTTCTTGCCGACATCATCGCAGTCGGCTCAGGGAGCTGATATTCAGGCTCGTTCATGATACTTTCATCAAGCTGCTGCAATGCTCTTTCGCCGTTATCAAAGTTTTCGATACGGTCAGCCATCACACGGAACTCATCTTTTTTCTCGGCAAGCTTATCTTCAAGAGCGTTGATTTCCTTCTCCCGTTCCTGCTTTTTGTAGTCCAGAACAGAGAGATGTTTTTCGTGCGTACCCTTGTGTTCCCACTCGATTCCGTGGCGTTCCATCACGGCGGCAAGCTGTTCTTTTTCGGACTGTACCCATTGATTCCATTCGGTGTCCCCACGAGAGCCACCCTTAAATCCTTGAATCGCAAGCGCCTGTTTCAGCGAAACTCTCGTGTCCAATCCACGCTTGCTGCCGGTAATAAACGGAACAAAATCAATGTGCAGATGCGGCGTTGCCTCGTCCATATGCAGATGTGCAGAGAACACCTTTAACTGAGGATTACGCTCCTGAAACCCACGATAATACTCGTCCAATATCTCCCTTGCAAGCGTCCCGTTTTCACTTTCGGCGCTCATATTTTCCTTATCGCCAATCTGCAAAATGATCTCGTGGAATGGCTTTTCCTGTTTAGAATTGCAGATTTTATCATAATAGCTTTTTATCTTTCGGTCAGCTCTCGTCTGCCTGTCATTGTATCTTTTCAGCGCTTCATCGAATAGCTCGTGATACACTTTCTTTATCGGCTCGTTGCAGTAATCTATATTGAGATGAGTGCGGTTGCCATCCACATTCTCCGCTTTGAATTTGCGGCTGTTGTGGTTGACTGAGCCTTTTCCGACCATTGCGCTGATCGTTCTTTGCATAAGTTACACCTCCTGTCTCTTAAAAATCGTTCTTCCTCGGTTCTGTTACTCTTGCCAAGAGTAACGCAAAAGCACTTTTGACAGGCAAGCCCGTCAAAAATGCAACCTGCAAGCAGGTTTTGCGCTCTCCGAGGGGCAAGGGCTGTCCTTTGAAAAGGACACCCTGCACCACGTCTAAACTTTATACTGTTACTTCCCGAAAAAGGAAGATTGCAAGGTTGCAGGTGTGCCTGCTTTTGCAATGTTGCAACCTTGAAAAACTTCACTCTGTTTTTTCGGGAAGCCGCCAGTACCACTGACTGCCTTCCTTAACCGATTGAACATTCAGCGATTTCTTTGCCTCGTCCAGCACACGCTTGGAAATGCCTACCGCCTGTGCTTTTTTCAGCAATGCCTGCTGTGGATATTTGCCCTTTGAAAGATATTCAAGGATAAGATTTTCCGCCTGTTCGGATTTCTTTTCTCTCGGAATCCCGCTGAGTAAATCATCTACTGATATATCGTAATGACCGAGCCAGCGAAATCCGTTTTCTTTATCCAGTTCAAATGCAATCGCTTTGCCCTCAGGGGCAAGGGAAGACTTGTCCTGCACCATCACTCTGACCTGCGGATTGTCCTTGATTCTACCGACAATCAGGACGCTTCTCGCCGAAGCCTGAAAGTCAATCGAGCCAAGCCCACGGTAAGAAGATTTATTTCCGCTGCCCTTGTTCATATGACCGACCAACAGAATGGCACAATCATATTTTTCTGCGATTCGTCCGAGTTGTGCCATTACATTGCGGACTTCATTAGCGTTGTTCATATTGATATTTGCCCCGACATACGCCTGAATCGGATCAAGGATTACCACCCTTGCGCCGACTTCTATGATTGCTTTTTCAATGCGCTCATCCAGCATACTGAGTGCGGCTTCCGATTCATCTATGACTTTAATTTGCGTACAGTCCGCCTCAGCGGATTCCAGTCTTGGCTTGATGGTATCTTCCAGTCCGTCTTCGGCGGTTTGATAGATCACTCTGACCGGCTCACGCTCAGTATCATCGTATGGCAGCGCCTCTCCTTTTGAGAGAAGCGCCGCCAGTCTTAAAGATAAAGTTGTTTTGCCCTCACCGGGATCTCCCTGAATGATGGTGATTTTTCCGTATGGGATATACGGATACCAAAGCCAGTTTACTTCCTTGCTCTGTACTTCATCCATACTGATGATTTTAAGTTCAGCCATTCATACCACCGCCTTTCAAAATAAAAGTATTGATTTTCAAGTGATATGTGGTTATACTATTAACAGATACATTGAGTGACTGCCTTTCGTCTGCGCCAACAGATGATTTACGGGCGGTCATTTCTTTTTTATTCTCCATTCGCACTCTCTCCTTTCAAACCACCGAGAATGACGGAAATCAGTTCAATGACATCGAGCAGTTCATCATCTACACCGTTTCCCGCTTCAATCCTCTGTAACTCCGTAAGGACAGCGGCAAGCTCCTGTTTCAGAGCCTTATATACCCTCGGATTACCCTGCACAACCACATCCTGATTCAGACAGCGGCGGTAGCAGTATTCCTGCTTCGGCAATCCCGATAAGGCAACCGCCTTGTTAATGCGTTCGTTTTCTTCGGGCGATACTCGAAAGCCCACCGTGATATTCCTCCAACGGTTTTTGTTATCTCTGTTTTTAGCAGACATTTTCAAAATCTCCTTTCCCTAAATCGTCTAATCGCTTCGCCATTTCCGTCTGTTTGGACGGGAACAGATGAGCGTACTGATAGGTGATATCAATGCTCTCGTGTCCCACACGGTCAGCAATCGCCACCGCAGAGAATCCCATATCAATCAGCAGACTGATATGGCTGTGCCTCAAATCGTGAATGCGGATACGCTTCACGCCTGCGGCTTTCGCCCCTCTGTCCATCTCATGATGAAGATAGCTTTTCGTTACTGTAAAGATACGGTCTTTCTTTTTGAGACCGTAGAGCATACCGAGATATTCCTGCATTTCCTCGCAGAGAAAATGCGGCATTTTAATGGTGCGGTTGCTTTTCTTTGTTTTCGGCGTGGTAATTACATCTTCCCCGTGCAGACGCTGATAGGACTTGTTGATCGTGACCGTTTCCTTGTCAAAGTCGAAGTCCGCAGGAGTCAGCGCCAACAGCTCGCCCTCACGGATACCGCACCAGTAGAGCATTTCAAAAGCGTAAAAGGAAACGGGCTTGTCCATCATCTCAAAGGCAAACTTCTTGTATTCCTCTTTCGTCCAGAACAGCATTTCTCTGTGTTCCTCGCTTCCCATATTTCCCACCTTTGCGGCTGGATTGGAGCGCAGCTCGTAGTAGCGTACAGCGTGGTTAAAGATAGCGGAAAGCTGATTGTGCAGTGTCTTCAGATAGGTCTGCGAATAGGGCTTTTTCTTCTCATCACGATAGGCAAGCATTTCATTCTGCCAAGTGATGATCTCCTTTGTAGAAATCTCGCTGATTTTCAGTTTACCGAAAAAGGGCAGTATCTTCGTGCGGATAATATGCTCCTTCGTCAGCCATGTGTTTTCCTTCAGGCGATTTTTCACATCTCGGATATACAGTTCTGTAAAAGCCTCAAAGCTCATATCAAGGTCAGAGGAATTCTGTAGCTGGAACATCCGCTCCCATTCCTGCGCTTCTTTCTTTGTGGTAAAGCCACGCTTGCATTTCTGCTTGCGCTCGCCTTTCCAGTTCACATACCTTGCCATCACATACCAAGTACCGTTGTCCTCGTTTTTGAATACCGGCATTACTCTTTCTCCTTTCCGGCTCCGTAGAGCCTTTCATAAAAATACTGGCGGTTGACACGCCCTGCAATCGTAATAACCCCCTTTGCTTTTAGTTCCTCGTTCAGCTTCCTGATGAGCTTATAGGCATAGGGCTTGGATACATTGAGTTCCTGCGCCACATCGTCGGCACGGATAAACCTGTTTTCCATAAAAATCACCTTCCCTTCTGTTTTTTTAAATTCATTTATTTCGTGTCGGAATACTTTCTTGCCGCCTTCCGATTTGCCCGGGCGGGTACGCCATTACCGTGACGCACGACGGATATTAAATTAAACTTATTTGCTTAATGATTTCTCATTATACTAAGCATATTTGCTTTTGTCAAGCGGTTTGCGAGAAAATATTAAACTTTTTTGTTTTGTTTTCTCTTGACTTTTCCTAAACATATCTGCTATACTGGTCGTAGAATAAATTGACGACCAGTTCAAGGTTTTGTCAAGCAGGAGAGGGTGGAGATTTTCGCAGAAAATACTACCCGGCGCTTGACAGGTTCTTATACTGATTGCAGATACATAAGCGAGGAGTGTAAACATTATGGCGATTGGTGAGAGAATCCATTTTTTCAGGCTTCTGCGTGGTATGACGCAAAAATATCTTGGTACGGCTGTCGGATTTCCCGAAAGGAGCGCCGATGTGCGCTTGGCCCAATATGAAACCGGCTCCCGCAAACCAAAAGCGGATTTAACGGCTGCACTGGCGCAGGTACTTGATGTTTCCCCGCAGGCTCTTGATGTTCCTGACATTGACAGTCAGATCGGTCTTATGCACACCTTATTTACCCTTGAAGATGTGTATGGACTGACCGTCAGCGAAGCAGACGGAGAAGTTTGTCTGAAAGTCAACAAAGACAAGGGTAAAGAGGCTTACGAGCTGCTGCAAATGCTCCATGCTTGGAAAGAGCAGGCGGACAAGCTCTCTGTCGGTGAAATCAGCAAGGACCATTACGACCGCTGGCGTTACTACTATCCGAAATACGACACCACGCAGCTCTGGGCGAAAGTGCCCTCGCAAGAGTTAAGCGATACGCTGGTGGAGGCATTTCAGGACAAACTCAAAAAAGACAAATAAGAACGACAAAAAGCCCTTAGCTATGAGCAATTACCCACAGCTAAGGGCTTTGTAATATGGATTTCTTTCGCCATACAAGCCGCCTTTTATCATTCTGTAACCCGTAAACCACTGGGCTGCAAGAATAATGGCTCTCGTATGACTGTTATCAAATTGTTATCAAAAGACTTGTCCGAACGCCGCAAACCCGCATAAACACTGGGTTTTTACAGCGTTCCATTTTATTCCCACTCCACGGTTCCGGGGGGTTTGGAGGTTATATCGTAAACAACTCTGTTTACATGTTCTACTTCATTTATGATACGGCTTGAAACTCTGCCGAGGATATCATATGGGATTTTTGCCCAATCGGCTGTCATAAAGTCGTCTGTTGTTACGGCTCTGATTGCCACAAGTTCATCATAGGTACGGGAATCACCCATTACACCTACTGTCTTTACACCCGGAAGGACTGCAAAGAACTGGCTCATCTGTGAGGCATATCCGCACTTATCCATTTCTTCTCTTAGGATTGCATCTGCCTCCTGCAAAATTTTTACCTTATCAGCTGTAACTTCGCCGATTACTCGAACACCAAGTCCGGGTCCCGGGAATGGCTGACGCCATACAAGTTCATGAGGAAGCCCGAGCTTTTCGCCAACTACTCTTACTTCATCTTTAAAAAGATCCTGCAAAGGTTCAATAATTCCCTCAAAAGTAATATCCTGCGGTACTTCTACCTGATTGTGGTGAGTTTTAATCTTAGCTGCATCACCTTTACCGCTTTCAATTCTGTCAGGATAAATAGTGCCTTGAGCAAAGTAACCACTGCCGTAGTTCTCACGAATTTTATTCCAAAACACATTATAAAACTCTGTGCCAATTATCTTTCTCTTTGCTTCCGGCTCTGATACGCCCTTAAGTTTTGAGAGAAATTCCTCTTGGCAATTAATACGAACAAAATTCATATCAAAAAGTTTTGTAAATGTCTGCTCAACAAAGTCGCCTTCGTCTTTACGCATAAGCCCCTGGTCAACGAAAACACAGGTAAGCTGCTTACCGACTGCTTTACTTAAAAGAGCGGCAGCAACAGAAGAATCAACACCGCCGGAAAGTCCGAGGACTACTCCCTTGTCGCCGATTTGCTCTTTAAGTTTTGCAACTGTTGAATCGATAAAACTATCCATCTTCCATTCACCTTTACAACCGCAAACATCATAAAGGAATGAACGGAGCATATCTTTACCGTTTTCTGTGTGATTAACTTCCGGATGGAACTGTACACCGTAAAGTTTTCTTTCAGGGCAACTCATAGCAGCAACAGGACAAACCGCTGTCGTGGCAGTTACGGTAAATCCGTCCGGTACTGTGCTTATATAGTCACGGTGACTCATCCAAGAAACGCCGTGTTCACAAGCATTTGTAAAGATAACATCGTCTTTATTATAGTTGGTAATCGTCTTGCCGTACTCACAAGATGAATTATCTGTAGCAGGAGTTACTACACCGCCAAGGGTATATGCCATAAGCTGACAACCATAGCAAATACCGAGAATAGGAATATTAAGCTCGAAAATTTCTTTTGAAATATGCGGTGAGCTTTCATCGTACACACTATTCGGACCACCTGTAAAAATAATACCGGTGGGATTTAATTCTTTAATTTTATCAAGGCTGACTGTGTACGGCAGTATTTCGCAATATACATTACACTCACGAACACGCCTTGCAATAAGCTGATTATACTGTCCGCCAAAGTCGAGGACAATTACTCTTTCTTTGTTTTCCATTACATTACCGGCCTTTGTTTATCTGTAAATAATATCATCTCTTGATGGACCGTTAGATACAATCTTAATCGGCACACCAATCTGCTCTTCTGCAAATTCAATGTAGTCACGACATTCCTTAGGAAGTTTGTCATACTCTTTAATGCCGGAAATTGAACATTTCCAACCCTTTAATTTCTTAAGAATAGGCTTACATCTCTTAAGTTTTGTTGTTGATGGGAAATAATCGATAACTTCGCCATCAAGCTCATAACCAACACATACAGGAATCTCGTCAAGATAGCCGAGAACATCGAGAACGGTGAATGCAACCTGTGTTGCGCCCTGTACTTTACAGCCGTAACGGGTAGCAACAAGGTCAAGCCAACCCATTCTGCGAGGTCTGCCTGTTGTGGCACCGAATTCGCCGCCGTCGCCGCCTCTTCTTCTAAGCTCGTCTGCCTCTTCACCAAAGATTTCAGAAACAAATTCACCTGCACCTACTGCGCTTGAATAAGCCTTAACAACAGTGATAACTTCTTTAATTTCATAAGGCGGAATACCCGCACCTACTGCGCCGTAACCTGCAATTGTGTTTGAAGATGTAACCATAGGATAAATACCGAAGTCGGTATCCTTAAGTGAGCCAAGCTGACCCTCTAAAAGAATATTCTTACCATCTTTAAGTGCATTATGAATAAACTCAAAAGTATCTCCTACATAAGGAGCAAGAGCCTCTTTGTACTCCATAAGTTTATCAAATACTTCTTCCTCTGTAATTTCAGGCTTATTGTAGAGATTCTTAAGAATAGCATTTTTAATGCCAAGTGCGTGTTTGATTTTTTCTCTTAATGAATCAGGGTCATCGTAAAGCTCGTTAATCTGGAAACCGATTTTTGAGTATTTATCTGAATAGAATGGAGCAATACCGCTCTTTGTTGAGCCAAAGGAATTTTTGCCGAGGCGCTCCTCCTCGTAACAGTCAAAAGCAACATGATAAGGCATAACTATCTGCGCTCTGTCTGAAATAATAATCTTTGGCTTCGGCACGCCTCTGCTCTCAAGGTCTGCGATTTCTTTTACGAAATTTTCAACGCTGAAAGCTACGCCGTTACCAATAATATTGGTAATATTCTGATGAAATACACCAGACGGAAGCTGATGCAAAGCAAATTTGCCATATTCGTTTACGATAGTATGACCTGCATTTGCACCGCCCTGAAAGCGAATTACAATGTCACTGTCATTTGCGAGAACATCGGTAATTTTACCCTTACCTTCATCTCCCCAGTTTGCACCTACTATTGCTTTAACCATAATTTGTAAAACTCCTTAAATATATAAATACAAGTGTATATAAATTTTATACATTGATTTCAGGCTTATCTGATTCAATGTCAGCATACTTGTCAAGAACAGGCTGAACCAACTCTGCGAGGAAGTCTTCTGTCTGCTCTTTTGCTCTGCCTGTATATTTTTCAGGCTGTAAAATCTTTTCGAGCTCCTCTAAAGTTACGCCGAAAGCCTCATCGTTAGCAATTCTTTCGAGAAGGTCGTTTTCGCCGCCCTCTTCTTTGATAACCTTAGATGCAGCCATTGAATGAACACGAATTTTCTCATGGAGCTGCTGTCTGTCAGCACCTCTGTACTTAACTGCGTCCATCATAATATTCTCTGTAGCCATAAACGGAAGTTCTTTTCTTAAACGCTGCTCAATAACCTTTGGATATACTACAAGACCGTCTGCAACATTTGCATAAAGTGAAAGAATACCGTCAACGGCAAGGAATGCCTCCGGAATACTCAAACGCTTGTTGGCAGAGTCATCGAGAGTTCTTTCAAACCACTGTGTCGCAGTTGTGAAATAACCGTTTAATACATCACACATTACATAACGGGAAAGTGAACCTATACGCTCCGAACGCATTGGGTTGCGCTTATAGGCCATTGCAGATGAACCGATCTGATTCTTTTCAAACGGTTCTTCAACCTCTTTAAGATGCTGTAAAAGGCGAATATCATTTGAGAACTTAGACGCACTCTGTGCAATTCCGGCAAGAACATTGAGAAACTGCGAATCAAGTTTTCTTGAGTAAGTTTGACCCGATACCGCAAAGCAAGAATTATAACCCATTTTTTGAGCAATTTTCTTGTCAAGTGCCTTACATTTTTCGTGATCGCCCTCAAAAAGTTCTAAAAAGCTTGCCTGAGTACCTGTTGTACCCTTTGAACCGAGCAGCTTAGCCTTTGAAAGCTGATACTCTACATCTTCAAGATCCATAAGCAATTCCTGTAACCAAAGAGTTGCTCTCTTACCGACTGTAGTCGGCTGTGCAGGCTGAAAATGTGTGAATGCAAGTGTAGGAAGAGCCTTGTACTCATCTGCAAACTTTGAAAGATTGCGGATTACGGTAATAAGCTTATTTCTGATAAGCTTTAAGCCCTCTGTCATAATGATAATATCTGTATTGTCGCCGACATAACATGATGTTGCTCCAAGGTGGATAATGCCTTTTGCATTAGGGCACTGTACACCGTAAGCATAAACATGTGACATTACATCATGACGAACAAGTTTCTCTCTCTCTTGAGCAACTTCATAGTTGATGTCGTCAGCGTGTTCCTTAAGTTCGTCAATCTGCTCTTGAGTGATAGGAAGTCCAAGTTCCATTTCAGCCTCAGCAAGAGCAATCCAAAGTTTTCTCCAGGTACGGAATTTCATATCGGGAGAAAAAATATATTTCATTTCCTTGCTTGCATATCTTGCAGACAAGGGTGACTCATAGGTATCCTTAATCATATTAGTAAATCCTTTCAGAATGTAGGTTTATCAGCATTTTTTATCAAAATTCATACCGCCACGCTCTTTGCCCTTAAAGGTCTTTTTTGTGGTTTCAGCAGGATAATTACCGCTGAAACAAGCATCACAAAAGCCTATCGGAGCATTGTGCAGCATTTCACGCAGGCTGTCTGCGGGAAGATAACCGAGTGAATCCGCACCGCTTAACTGACGGATTTCTTCAACCGTATGGTTGCAGGCAATAAGCTCTCCCCTTGACGGAATATCCGTACCGTAGTAGCAAGGCCACATAAACGGCGGTGAACTTATACGCATATGAACTTCTTTGGCACCTGCTTCACGGAGCATAGTGACAATTCTGTCAACAGTAGTACCACGCACGATGCTGTCATCAATAATGACCACACGCTTACCCTTTATTTTATCTGCAATAGGGTTAAGTTTTATGCGCACACTCTTCATACGCTCTTTCTGACTGGGTTTAATGAAAGTTCTGCCTATATAGCTGTTTTTTACAATAGCTTTTTCATAAGGAATTCTGGATTCTTCGCTGTAGCCTATGGCGGCGTCAATACCCGATTCAGGTACTCCGACTACCATATCCGCCTCTACCGGAAACTCCCTTGCCAAAATTCTGCCTGCCTGTTTTCTTGCCTCATAGACGCTGATACCGTCAATAAAGGAGTCCGAGCGGGCAAAATAAATATATTCAAAAACACAAAGTGACTGCTTCTTTTCTTCTCCGAAATCCGGTTTAATACTGCGGATTTCTTTATTGTCAACAACCACAATTTCACCGGGTTCAATATCTCGGATAAATTTTGCTCCGCATGCGTCAAGAGCTGCACTCTCACTTGCAAATACCACGGAATCATTATACTTACCCATACAAAGCGGACGGAAACCGTGCGGGTCACGGGCGGCAATAAGTTTTCTCGGACTCATAACAAGCAGAGAATATGCACCCTTAATAACCCTCATAGTACGGGCAACCGCCTCTTCAACAGAATGACATTTCAGTCTTTCCCTTGCGATAACATAACAGATAGCCTCAGAGTCAATAGTGGTCTGAAAAATAGCACCTGTCTGTTCAAGCTGACTGCGTATTTCGAGAGCGTTGGTAAGGTTACCGTTGTGAGCAACAGCAAGCGTACCTTTTACATAACGCATAACGAGAGGCTGTGAATTTTCAAGTACAGAGCCTCCGGCAGTCGAATAACGGACATGAGCAATACCCATCTGACCTTGTAAAGAATCAAGAATACGGTTATTAAAAACCTCGGTAACAAGTCCCATATCCTTATGGTAATCTATTACACCATCATCGGTAACGGCTATACCACAGCTTTCCTGTCCACGGTGCTGCAAAGCCAGCAAACCGTTGTAACAAGCATAAGCAGGGTTAATTGTACCGTCACCAAATATTCCGAAAACACCACATTCCTCGTGCAGTCCTTCTTTTGCGTAATTATCGAAAGAATTTTTCAAAAAGCGCCACCATCCGTAAAAATATCAAACTAATGCCCGAAAACGGGATTTGTAAATGTATATTTAAACAGATTATTATGCTAAGCCGATACGCTTCATCATCTCGGCATAAGCCTCTTCAACACCGCCCATATCTCTGCGGAAACGGTCTTTGTCGAGTTTTTCCTGAGTATCCATATCCCAGAAACGGCAAGTATCAGGAGAGATTTCGTCAGCAAGGAGAATTTCGCCCTTGTATCTGCCGAACTCAATCTTAAAGTCGATAAGGTCAACCTTGCACTCCTTAAAGAAGTCAATCATAATTTCGTTAATTTTGAGAGCGTACTTTGAAATAGTATCAATCTCTTCCTTAGTAGCAAAGCCTGCTGCAAGAATGTGGTATTCGTTTACCATAGGGTCGCCAAGCTCATCGTTCTTATAGCAGAACTCAAGAACAGGAGTTTTCATTGGTGTGCCCTCAGGAAGACCAAGTCTTTTTGAAAGGCTGCCTGCTGCCTTATTTCTTACGATAACCTCGAGAGGTACGATTTCAACTTTTTTAAGAACAGTATCTCTGTCGTTAAGCTCTTCTACAAAATCAGTAGGAATACCCTTTTCCTCAAGGAGCTTAAACATAAAGTTGCTCATACGGTTGTTTACAACACCCTTACCGATGATTGTGCCCTTTTTCTCACCGTTAAAAGCAGTAGCGTCATCTTTGTAAGAAACTATACAGTAGTCAGGATTCTCTGTAGAAAATACTTTTTTTGCTTTACCTTCATAAAGAAGCTCTTTTTTATCCATTTTGACATTCCTCCATAAATTGCAGCCTTGACTGCTAATAAAAATACAGATATATTATAATATAATTTTTTTAAATAAGCAACTAAAATGATATTAAAAATTAAAAAAATGTAGAATTTCCTGTTTTTATGCTGTTTTATATTCGATATTAGAATATTTATTAAATTTTAAAAAGATTTAAAATATATACTTGATTTTTTATAATATATACTGTATAATTAATTTGTATTTGCCGGTGTGATGGAATTGGCAGACGTAGCGGACTCAAAATCCGCCGGTAGCGATACCGTACCGGTTCAAGTCCGGTCACCGGCACCATAAAAAGGTCTATTGTCTTTAGATGATAGACCTTTTTACTCAAGCAAAAATAACAAAACAAAATGTTTGACTTACGAACGGAAAATTTAAATGCAAATTCATAAACCCCTTGATTTATCGCAAAATAAATCAAGGGGTGATTTTATGTGTCACAGAACGAACGGCAGCAATAATATAAAGCCTTTGCCCACTGTAAACGGTGAAAATAAAAAGACTGCTACCGATAATCAATGGGTAACTACAGGGCACAAGCCGCTTGAAGACAAACGAGAAAGACAAGACGGACCGGGCGGAAATTAAAATTATTTTCTTTATGTAAAGTCGAAAACCGACATCAGCTTAAGAGCCGATGCCGGTTTTTGTTATAAAGCCTTTGCCCTTTATAGAGCCTGCTGTTGTTACTATAATAAATGCTTTCTTATCCACACTCTTTACTGTATTGGTAATTTTGTAAACCTGATGCGGTCTTACTGCACACATAATAACTCTTTTCGGCTTGCCGCTGTATGCGCCCTCACCGTTAAGCAAAGTTATTCCTCTGTCATTTTCAGTCATAATCATACTGCAAATTTCTGCGTATTTATCCGTAATAATAAACATAAGTTTACCGTTATCTCTCGCAACACCGTATGAAATGGTGTCAATAACTTTAATACTGAAAAATATTGTAACCACAGCATACAAAACACTTTCAATACTGTTATATACAAAGAATACCATTATAAGCACAAGTGCGTCTGCTGCAAAAATAAGATTTCCTGTTGAAAAATACGGGAAATGTTTGTGCAAATTCAGAGCAACAATATCCGTGCCGCCTGTCGAACCGCCACGCATAAATATCATTTCAAGTCCGACACCGTTAAGTATTCCGCCAAATATCGCAACCAAAATTCTGTCGCCCGTATAGGCAGTCATAATCGGCGTAAATACATCTATAAGTATTGAAGCGAATACCGTGCCTGCTATTGTTTTTGTAAGAAATGAAATGCCGTTTTCAACAGCGCCCCATATAAACAAAGGAATGTTCATAACTAACACCATAGTACCTATAGGCAAACCGAACATATGATTAAGCATTGTAGCCACACCTGTAAGTCCGCCCGGTGCAATATCGTTAGGAGCCGTAAAAACCACAACAGAAGTTGCATAAACAGCTGCTCCTGCAAGCATTATTGCATAGTCGGCAACCGCAGTCTTAATATCAAGCTTATTTTTCACAATTACCACTTCCATTTAGCGAAATATGTAAAATAATATCAAACAACTCAGAAATTCTTTCTTTTTCATTTTTTAAATATAAGTATCCGAAAAGGCTCTCAAGTCCCGTAGCACTATGGTAATCTGCCACAGTGCCGTTTTTCGGAGTACATTTAGGGGCGGCATTTCTTCCTCTTTTATATACCGATAATTCTTTTTCTGAAAGATGCGGTATTAAAACTTTGGCATACTCTGCCTGACTTTTGCAATTAACAAAGCCAACCTTTATTTTGTTAAGCTCACCTACAGGACGGTTGCTCTGTCGTACAAGATATGCACGAACAAGCAAATCGTACACACCGTCGCCTACAAACGCAAGCGTAAGCGGAGAAACCTCGTCTGCATAGGTATGCTCAATTATATTCTCATTTTCCATACAAACACCCTGTTAGTCAACAAAATCAAATTCAAGCTCATATATTGAAACCGTGTCGCCCTCGCCGCAGCCTTTTGCTCGAAGTGCGTCAATTACACCGTTATCAATAAGAACTTTTTGGAAATAGTTAAGGCTTTCGTAATCATCGAAATTAATGCCTTTCATAACCTGTAACAGCCAGTCCGCCTCTACAGTATAGATACCGTTAACATTCTTTACGGTAACCGAATGATCTTCAAAATCCTCTGCTGTCACAATCGGAGCAGGTTCTGCCTCATAATGAGTAATCGGAGGAAGTTTTGAGAGCATTTCTCTGATTTTATTTAACATAGGATCAACATCATAACGAATTGCCGCCATAATCGGGAAGAAATCATAACCTTGTGCCTCAACATAAGCCTTGAAATCCGCTATCTGTTCATCAGTTGCCATATCGCATTTGTTTCCCGCAACAATCATAGGTCTTTCCGCAAGTTCGGGATTAAACTTTTTAAGTTCATTGTTAATGGTTTCAAAATCATCTTTCGGATCTCTTCCCTCCGAACCTGAAACATCAACAATATGAACGAGCATTCTGCAGCGCTCAATATGGCGTAAAAACTGATGTCCAAGACCTGTTCCCTGCCATGCGCCCTCAATAAGTCCGGGAATATCAGCCATTACAAAAGAAGAACCCTCACCCATTGATACAACACCAAGTACAGGTGTAATGGTTGTGAAATGGTAGTTTGCAATAAGCGGTTTTGCCTGTGAAACTACGGATACAAGTGTACTTTTACCTACATTAGGGAATCCTACAAGTCCGACATCCGCCAAAAGTTTAAGTTCAAGAGTAACATTAAACTCTTCTCCGGGTAAACCGGGTTTTGCAAAACGGGGAACCTGACGAACAGGAGTAGCAAAATGCGGATTACCCCAGCCGCCTTTACCGCCTCTCGCAACAATATACGGCTCTGAAGATGATACATCGGCTAAAACTCTGCCTGTTTCCTCTTCTTTAACAAGTGTACCGAGAGGAACACGAATTATTAAATCCTCTGCATTTTTGCCTCTGCAGCGACCGCCTCGACCGTTTTCGCCTTTTTTTGCAAGGTATTTGCGTTTATATCTGAAATCGGCAAGAGTTGAAAGATTAGTGTCTGCAACAAACACTACATTTCCGCCTCTGCCGCCGTCACCGCCATCGGGGCCGCCTGCCGCAACATATTTTTCTCGGTGAAACGATACCGCACCGTCACCGCCGTCACCGGCTTTTATATAAATTTTCGCTGTATCTACAAACATCTCTGCTAACCTCCAAATGACGAATTTATTTCTAATTCATAATTTATAATGCGTGATTAATTCATTATCAAAATTTGCCGAAAATCACGATTTAAAATTAAGTATTATGAATTGTAAACCCATTTTTATTATACCCTCAAAGTACAATAAAAATCAATACCTAACAAAAAAGGGTGGATAATAAATATCCACCCTAAGATAATGCGCAAATTACTGCTCAACAGGATAAACGCTTGCACGCTTTCTGTCCTTGCCTACACGCTCAAACTTTACAACGCCGTCGATCTTTGCGAATAATGTGTCGTCTGAACCGATACCTACGTTGTTACCTGGATGAATGTGAGTACCTCTCTGCTTAACAAGGATGTTGCCTGCGAGAACCTTCTGTCCGTCTGCACGCTTTACACCAAGACGCTTTGATTCACTGTCACGGCCGTTCTTTGTAGAACCCATACCTTTTTTATGAGCGAAAAGCTGAAGATTTACCTTAATCATTACCTTACACCTCCGAAATAATAACTTTAATATACTTTTTGTACTGCTTTTGTAAAGCAGATAAGTGAAGCCATAAGCCCTCAATTAAATGAGATGCTTCTTTTGCCTCTGCACTGCTAAGGCTTAAATTAATAAAGCCGTCGCTGTCGGTAACCTCTGCATCCGTATGCAGAACCTCGGTGATTGTATTGGCTGTCATAATTGACGCAGAGCTTACGCCTGCACACACTATATCAGGCCCGCTGGTATTAAAATCAGCATGTCCCGAAATTTTAAAGCCTTTAAAATAATCAGCCGATTTAAAAAATGTTACCGTAATCATTCTCAGATCTCGATTGAAGTAATCTTAACCTGTGTGTAAGGCTGTCTGTGACCCATTGCTCTCTTCTCGCCTTTCTTTGGCTTGTAAGTAGCAACTCTGATTTTCTTGCCTTTACCGTTCTTTAATACCTCTGCAGTAACCTTTGCACCCTCAACAACAGGAGTGCCAACCTTAATGCCGTCATCTGTGCCAACAGCAATAACATCGAATGTTACTGTATCGTTTGCCTCTGCGTTAAGCTTTTCAACGAAGATAACCTGATCGTTTGTTACCTTGTACTGCTTACCGCCTGTCTGAATAACTGCGTACATTTTAGTACCCACCTTTACATATGTCTCGCTATCTGCAGGTAGAGAATAACTCATTTAACAACCCACAATATGCGGCTTATATAGCATAACACAAATATAATTTGTTGTCAACCTTATTTTTACAGGTTATTCTGAATTTTTGCAGCCTTTACAGTGTTTTTCATAAGTGTTGCAATTGTCATAGGACCAACACCGCCCGGAACAGGTGTTATGTATGAACATTTGTCCTTTACATTCTCAAAATCAACATCACCGCAAAGTTTGCCGTTTTCATCTCTGTCCATACCTACATCAATTACCACAGCGCCCTCTTTTACCATATCTGCCGTAACAAACTTCGGTTTGCCTACCGCTGCAACAAGAATATCCGCCCTGTTGCAAACCTCTGCAAGATTCTTTGTGCGGCTGTGGCAAATTGTTACAGTGCCGTTTTCGTGAAGTAAAAGCATTCCCATAGGTTTGCCTACAATATTGCTTCTGCCGATTACAACACAATTTTTGCCGCTGACTTCAATATTGTAATAATGGAGCATTTCCATTACGCCGGCAGGTGTGCAAGGGAGAAAATCATACTCGCCGAGCATAATTTTACCTACATTTACAGCATGGAACGCATCAACATCTTTGAGCGGACTGATTGCCTCGATTACTGCCTTATCATCAAGATGCTTTGGCAATGGGAGCTGAACAAGAATACCGTTTATATCTTTTTTCTCATTAAGTTCTTTTACAAGGCTTAAGAGTTCTTCCTGTGTGGTTTCCGCAGGCAAAGCATATTCCTCGGAATGAAATCCTACAAGTTCGCAGGCTTTCTTTTTATTATTTACATAAACTCTCGACGCAGGGTCGTCACCTACGATTACAACGGCAAGTCCCGGTGTAATCGAATATTCTTTCTTTAAAAGCTCGGTTTCATTTTTTACTTCTTGCTTTACCTGAGCCGATACCTTTTTTCCGTCTATAATCTGCATAAAAACTGTCCTTTCTCTTTATGTTTATTAAAAGCATAACTATACCTACAACAAAAATAATTGCCGACAAAAGCTGAGATACTCGCACCGCATTGCCAAAAATTTGGAAGTGCATATATAGGCTGTCTGTTCTGAGTCCCTCTACTATCATTCTTTCAAAGCCGTACCACACAAGATAGCTGAAGAAAATTTGTCCTGCATATCTTTGTCTGTATTTTCCGTAAAAATGCAAAACCACAAATCCGAGCAGACACCATACCGATTCATAGAAAAAGCACGGGTGAACCGCAACATTGTCTGTACCCTGACTTACCATTCCCCACGGTAAATCGGTAGGTGCGCCGAATGCCTCCTGATTCATAAAATTGCCCCATCTGCCTATTCCCTGTCCGAGCAAAAAGCCCATCATAGTAATATCGAGAATCGGCATAACTTTCATTTTTTGAATTTTTGCAACCGTAAGACCGCCTAAAAGCGCACCGATAACGCCGCCGTAAATTGCAAGACCGCCGTTGTTTATATAGAGAATTTCAATCGGATTTTTGCTGTAATAATCCCATTCAAAAAAGCAGTAGTAAAGTCTTGCGCCAATAATACCCGTTATGATTCCCACAAGAATACAATTAATCAGCTTATTGCCGTCAACATTGTATCGTTTGGAACTGACATAGGCATAAAGCACTGCAAGCAGAAGTCCCGACGCAATAATTATACCGTACCAATAAACCGGGTAATTACCAATGGTAAAAGCAACAGGATTTACGGTAAATTCAAGACCAAGTCCCGGAAACGAAACATTATAGTCCATTACTTTTCACCGTCCTGAATTGGCTTTACAACCGACAAAGTACAGTTATTTACATCAAGCATACAATCAAGTCGCTTTGTAACGTCTTCTATTGTAGCGTTTGCGATTTCATCAATATAGTCAAACATATTATTGCCTTTGAAATGGTAGTCGGCAAGAATATTTGAAATTGTATCTACAGAATTGAGAGATGCAACTGTATCGCCGTAAATTGATTTTTTGGCAATTTCAAACTCTTCCTTATCAATTCCGTTTTCTTTAAGTTTAACAATATAATCCTTAATCATTTCCGCTGCTTTCTGCGGTTCTCTTGACTCACCGCCAAAGATAACCGAACAGTAACCGGGGCCGTCAAACAGTTCATAAGAGAACGAGCTGTTAATAAGGTTTGCATCAAGCAATTTACGATACAATTCACTTGTTTCAGACGCTAAAAGGAATAGCAAAATATCTGTATGAGCCGCCTGTGCGTCGCCTTTTACGCAATCCGCTTTTTCCTTAAATCCGAGATTAAATATAGGCATAGAAACAGAAAATTCCTGTTCTACATACGGCTTAACAATTTCGTAAGGCTCGTTTTCAAATACATTGTGAATAGTATGTTTTTCACTCGGTTTCAAAAGTCTGTCGGCTGTTTTTAAAACCTTGTCGACAGTAACATTGCCCGAAACGCAAAGCACCATATTGTTAAGGTTGTAGAACACATTATACACTTCGTATAATTTTTCGGCTGTAATTTCAGCAATACTTTCAACCGTACCTGCAATATCAATCTTTACAGGGTGATTGTGATACATATTTTCAAGCATATTGAACATTACTCGCCAGTCAGGTGCATCATCATACATTTTGATTTCCTGACCGATAATACCCTGTTCCTTAGCTACGGTCTGCGCAGTAAAATACGGTGACTGAACAAAGTCAAGTAAAATTTCAAGACTTTCATCAAATTTTTCTGTACAAGAAAAAAGATAGCAGGTCTTTTCAAAACTTGTATAAGCATTGGCATTTGCACCTGTTTGTGCATAACGAACAAATGCGTCGCCGTCTTCGCTTTCAAAAAGTTTATGCTCAAGATAATGCGCTATACCGTCAGGTACGGTAATTGTTTCGCCGTCATCTACAGAAAACTTTGTATTAATACTGCCGTAGCGTGTACCGAAAATAGCATAAGCCGAATTGTATCCATCTTTTGGATATACATAAATTGTAAGTCCCGACGGATGATTTATTTTATAATATTTTTCTGCAACTCTTTCAGATTTTATTTCTTTAATATCCATTTAATACACTTCCTTTCGCAGTTTATTTATTTTTAAGAACATATACAGTATCAAGTGTGAGCTTTTTGGCTGCCTCTACAATTTCTTCCTTTGTAATTGCATTATATTTTGCCGCAAGTTCTTCAATGCTGTTAAAACCGTCATTTATAAACTGTGAAGAATACCAGTTGTCTATACCGGCTGTGGTATCGTTGGATGTACGGAATCCGTTTACTATTGCACGCTTTGTAGCCTCAATTTCAAAGTCGGTGATATTGCCGTTTTTCATATCTTCAACTTCTTTGAGAATTGCTTTCTCGGTTTTTTCAATATTTTCATTGAGTACGCCGCTGTCAACAATCATAAGACCGTTAATAAAATTGTAGCTTGCCGCACAGTAGTAGCAAAGGCTCTGCTTTTCTCTTACATTGTTAAAAAGTTTTGAGTTGGCGGTACCTCCGAGAACAGCGCACATAAGTCTGCCTGCAATCCACTCTTTTTCGGTATCTGTACAGCCGACACCCGAGCGGAAACCGAGTACAAGTTTTGACTGTGAAACATCCATTTCTTCAACAACACGCTGTACTTCGTCCGCACTCTTGACATAACTCATATCAACCTTGCAAGGTGTTCTGTCAATCTTGCTGTATGCGTCTGTAAATACTTTTTCCGCTTTGTCGGCACCGCTGTCACCGATATAGAAAATTTCCACAACAGAGTCTTTTAATAATTTTTTCCACGCATCCACAAGGCTTTCGGGAGTAATCTTTTTGATTTCTTCAACACTGCCGTAACGCTTGATTCCGCAGGTTTCGTTTTTAAGCATATTTGAAAGCATTGTGCTTATCGCATAGCCACGCTTATCATTAAACTCTGCATCAATAGCGTCAAGCAACTGTCTGCGTTCCTGCTCAAAATCATTATCATTAAATTTACCGTCGGTAATGTTAGGATTAAAGATAACCTCACACAAAAGCTTTGAAATTTCCGCTGAAATGATTTCGTCGGTAAACACATATCTGTCGTCAATACCAACCGCTGTAAAAGTTAGCACCTGATAAGCGCCTGTCTTTTTTACGCTTGATACAATATCTGTTCCGTAAAGAGCGCTGAGCTTTTTGCTGAATTGAGTAAAATCAGGGTAAGCCTTGCATGAGCGTGTAAGCAATCCACGCAAAAGAGCATTGTGTGCCGCATCCTCAACATTTAAAGGTACATACAGATTAATGCTCATTCTGATTGTTTTAAATCTATTTACCTTGATGTTGTTAAAAGCAACACCGTCGGCAATAATTTTTCTTTCAATAGAATTCATCATATCATCTCCGAATCTATAATTTGGTTTTTCCAATCTAATATACATTGTTTAGTATAACATAATTTTCAAAGAAATAAAAGCATTTATATAAAAAATAAGAGCATTGTATGTAAACAACGCCCCTATTATGTATATTATTTAAAATAAATTACTTCTTTTTTCTTCTTGCCGCAAAAGCTGTCAGTACAAAGAAAACCGCTGCGGTTGCAACAAGAACAATTATGCTTTCAAAATCAGTCACCGTATGGTCGCCGAACGAATAGATTATACCCATCTCGGAATTAATCTGATTGATTACATCATGTTTTAATTCGGCAGGTACAGATTTGGTACATTCGGTAATTGCACTCTCTGTAAAAATCTGTCTTAACATACTGCCCGCATGAGAAATCGGAAAACATTTTACTGCAGTTGCAACCGAATCGGGCAACGAACCCACAGGAATATAAATACCTGTAATAAATCCGGAAATTGTACCTATAACCGTACATACGGCGGTATATGCACCCTCGGTTGTTATAAACATTGCAATAAACATAACAATAGAAGTTGTCGCAAGGTCATCAATTGCAATTATGCCGACAACTTTAAGCATATTCAAAAGGCTTAATAATTCTCCGCCGTTTACAACTATGTATATTTCACCGAGAATAAAACCTATCAATGTAATAAAAAACGAAATCAAAGCAAGACTTAAAATATATCCGAGAGTTATTCTGCTGCGGCTTACAGGTGAACAGTAAAAGTCTTTAAAAAGTCCTTTTGACCTGTCGCTTACTATTGATACCGCACCGAGAGATATTGAAAGCGGCATAATAGAAATAATACCTGCCATTATCCAACCGTCTGTAAGAAGTCTTGGACTGTCAAGTCCTATACCCTCAAAACCTTTTGAAAGTTGATCTCCGAGAAAAAGCGCATACAAGCCGATGATTATAAACACCGTAAGCAAAGACGCAAGCCAAGCGCCCTTATTTCTGAAATATATTTTAATATTTCTTTTTACCAAAGCAAGCATTACTTTATCTCCTTTCCTGTAACAGCTACAAATAAATCATCCATTTTACCCTTCTGAACTTCAAAATCAAATATGTAATCCTTTAGCTCATTGACTATCGGCAAAGCTGCAAAAGTTGACTTAACGGGAATTTTTACAGTTTCTTTCGTAAATGTGTATTTCATATTTTTTGACTTCAGTATCCTTTCAATATCCGCCATTGTACTGCCTTTATGGTATATTGTAAGCATATCCGAAACATATTTGCTTTTAAGTTCAACGGGAGTTCCTTGCGCCGCAATTTTACCCGAATCCATAATTACAACATATCCTGCGTTCTCTGCTTCTTCAAGATAATGAGTGGTAAGAAAAACCGTCATTCCGTATTCTTTTCGTAAATTACTTACGGTTTCCCATACCGAAAGTCTTGTTTGCGGGTCAAGTCCTGTAGTCGGTTCGTCAAGGAATAATATTTTAGGTGTATTAATCAATGCTCTTGCAATATCTGCTCTTCTGCGCTGACCGCCCGAAAGTTTACCGTACGGTCTGTTCATAAAATCGGTTGCACCCGATTTTTCGATAGCATCGGCAACTGCATTTTTCAAACTTTTACCTTTTAAACCGTAAAAACTGCCTCGTATTGAGAGGTTTTCTTTTACGGTAAGCAGCGGGTCAAGCAAACTTTCCTGAAATACCGCACCGATTTCGGCTCTTATTTTTGAATCTTCTTTTCCGAGTATTCTTCCGCCGATTTCAACTCTGCCGCCGTCAGGCTTTAAAAAAGTATTCAATATACTTATGGTGGTTGACTTTCCCGCTCCGTTCGGCCCTAAAAACGCAAACAGACTGCCTTCTTCAACATAAAAACTAATATTGTCAACAGCCTTTAAATCGCCGTAAGTCTTTGTTAAATTTTCAATTACTATTGCTTTTTTCATTGCTGTTTCTCTCCTTTAATATTTTATTAATCGTATTTGAATCTGCTTTCATTCTCAACATATGAATTGTAAACACTATCAAAAACACCGCAATAATTACACCTGCCGCAATCAGCAAGTCTGACATTACAAAATCAAACCAACCGAATATTGCTCCGCCTACTACCATAACTACGGCAAAAACTTCTAAAATATCTATTATGCTTACAGTCAACAAACTAAGTTTGAGTTTAAAACCGTTTGACAATATCATGTCGGTCACAAACATTAATACAGAAATAACCAATGCGACAATAAAGCATTGAATCACGCTGTATGCATTAAAAACAAAACCGCTGCCTAAAAATACATTGAGCAAAGCAAGTATAAGTGTTTGCCAAGCAAATGAATTTACAAAAACAGAAAAAAACTGACTTAATTTATTCATTGTTCTATCCCCTTTACAGTCCGAATTTACTTTTAAAATCTTTTAAATAATGTCTGTTTACAATCTGAACTTCTCCGTTATTCATATATACTTCCATTTTTCCGTTAAGCAATGGCTTTACACTCGTAAGTTTGCTTATATTAAGAATACAATTTTTACTTATCCTTACAAAATCGGATTGCGGTAAAAGCTGTTCTGTCTGATAGAGTTTGTAATCGGTTTCATACACCTTATTTTGAGAATAAATAAATGTCTTTTCATCAACGCTTTCTATGTAATAAATCATTTCAGCAGATATAAGAAATGTTTTATCATCAATTCTGCCTGTCAGCTTTGCATTGTTATGTTCAAGCTCGTCAAGCAGTCTTTTTAAATTCTCGTCAACAGCCGCACATTTAACCGTAATCTCGGTTTCGGTAACCGTGCTGTCTTTAATTATCTTTATCTTCATATATTCCCTCTGTGAAGTTAAATTCATTTATTAAGTACATTTATAGAATAGCAGAAATTGTATTCAATTTAAAGTATTTTTAGGTAAAATGCAGAATACAAAGGTTAAGTTGCATAAAAAATACCGCCAACCTCTCGGTCAGCGGTAAAAATCAGTTCCAATAGTCAAAGAACAGTACATTTTCGTATTTTGTTATGTAATTTTGAGTTGAATGCCAATTGTTCGGATAAGCGTTATAATACTCATCTGTACACATTACAAGTATACGGTGCTGAACAGCGTTACCGCCATTGTCAAAAACATATGACACGGCATTTTTAGCGTTTGCGTTTACATTTTCTCTGTATCCGTCATACCCCATACCGCCGTTGGCAGATGATTTTCTTAAATCCATAGGATTTTTGCAATATCCGTAAACAAGAGCATCTCTTATACACTGTGCAATAAATACAGAACCTGCATAAGAAGTACCGAACTCACCCATTACAATTTTTTCTATGTAAGCCCTTTCTTTATCGGAAAGTTTATATGTTCTTCCCTTATAACTGCTGTCAATTTTATTTGACGGTAATTTAATTAAAAATGAATTAGCTGCACTTGCTCCGCTGCTTGTACCTCCGCTTGACGCATTCATAAGAATATTTTGCAAAGCGGTTACATCATTAATATCAATTTTGCCGTCACCGTTAATATCCGCACGCTTTTCATATGCATCGGTCCAATTACTTCTGTTCCCCGAAATTCTTAACTGCAAAGCGGTTACATCAGATACTGATACCTTTCCGTCGCCGTTCAAATCATAATTACTTTCTGCCGCAAAAGCGGTAACAGTAAGAAGGCTCATAAACAAAGTTACAGCAAGAACACAAGAAACAAATTTACTTATTTTTTTATTCATATTTTCTCCTTCACAATACCTTTTATTCTGTTATTTACTGATGTTTTTCAACATCACAACATTTTTATTATAACACATAAAAATACAAATTGCAAATTTATTGTTTCTGAAATGTATTTTTTTAAAAAAAGTGTTGACATTTGTAAATTACGGTGGTATAATAACACTCGTTGATTGAGAGGAAACAATCTCAATACAAAAACTTAATATTAGCGAGTGTGCTGGAATAGGCAGACAGGCACGTTTGAGGGGCGTGTGTTTCACGACGTACGGGTTCAAGTCCCGTCACTCGCACCATAAAAAACAGATTAACTTTCTTATTAGTCTGTTTTTTTGTTTTATTTACAAGCAAATTGATAACGGGACTTGAAGGCGACCGTTAAGAAAACAGTCCTGTGGACTGTTTTTAGGGAGAGCGTTGATGATATTTATAATTTTTGCAAGCCGCATCAAACGAGGCAGAAAGTTTACTTATTTTTTAACTAAGTCACTCGCACCATAAAAAACAGATTAATTTTCTTATTAGTCTGTTTTTTGTTTTACAAGCAAATTGCAAGCAAATTGATAACGGGACTTGAAGGCGACCGTTAAGGAAACAGTCCTGTGGACTGTTTTTAGGGAGAGCGTTGATGATATTTATAATTTTTGCAAGCCGCATCAAACGAGGCAGAAAGTTTACTTATTTTTTAACTAAGTCACTCGCACCATAAAAAACAGATTAACTTTCTTGTTATTCTGTTTTTTGTTTTACAAGTATGGTAATTTTTAGACAAATTATTACTAAATCTTTTCTGTAATAAAGGAGAATAATATGGGACTGTTTGATAAATTTAAAAAGAAAAATAACGAAGATTACATTGATGATGTAACCTTTATCAGAGATATAAAGCATATTCAATCAGGGCCTTGGCATCAATATGATGTGCTTTTGGCAGCGCAGGGCTATGGATGGGATTATATGATTAGCTCGGCTGATTATATGGCAACCGCTGACTTGGAAAATATATCACAAGTAACGAGCGGTTTTATTGACTCAGAAGATACCGATATTACAGAATTATACAAAAAGAGCAACTGCAAATGCAGTGAAACAGAAGAATTAAAAAACGAAGCGGCAAGTCTTTCCGTTGCCGGAATAAGCAAAACTTTAAAAGCACCTATGAAAATAGTATGGTTTAATCAAACGCAGGTTTTGAGATTTTTTACAATAGTTGATGATGAAACACTTATTAAGAAATACATTGAAACTGTTATTCGTCGTACTTTTGGAACAAACGATGCTATGAAATTGGCAAAACCTATTCCGAAACAGTAAATTTTATTATTTAGCATAATGCATTAGAAAAACATTTATAAAAATTTGATCAACCTTTTCAAAGGTTGTGAGTGTGGGCAAAGCCCACAAATACTTTTTGCTACCGCAATTTAATACACTAAACCATAATAGGGCTGACGCTTTGTCTGCCCTATTATTTTTGCAAAACCGCTAAACAGCACAACAGCCGGTGCAAAACGCATCGGCTGTTGTGTATGGAGAGATTAGAATGAATTATTTATATATAAACAGCAGCATTACCATCCAAACATCTGTGACCAAATAGAGTCGTCACCGGTTGAATTTTCGCTGTCTGATGTCGGAGTAGTGCTCTTTTGTGAGCCGTTAGTGATTTGAGAATTGCTTACCGCAGGTATATATTCTTCAAGTACAAATGAAATTGTCTTACTTGTTCCTCTGCGGCTTACAGTAAATGTAACTGTATCGCCTACTTCTGCTTTTTCAAGTGCAGTAGTAATGTCCGATGACGAAGAAACATCTGTATCGTTTACCTTTGTTACAAGGTCACCTCTTGTAACTCCTGCTTTTTCAGCATTTGAACCGGAATCAACAGAAAGAACATAGCAACCTGTCTGATTTACACCGTAATAGAAAGCTGTTTCGTCAGAAGTAATATCTGTAAAGTCAATACCAAGATCAACCTTACCTGTTACATAACCGTATTCTTTAAGGTCACTTAAAATATCAAGTACATTGTTAATCGGAATAGCAAAAGCAATACCCTCAACTTCGGTTGCACTCTGCTTTGCGTTTACGATACCGACAAGTTCACCGTTTGCATTAAAAAGTCCGCCGCCGGAATTACCCGGGTTTACCTGTGCATTTGTCTGCAAAAGTGTCATTTGTGTATCTTCAATAGTAACCTTTCTTGCAAGTGCACTGATGATACCGTCTGTAACTGTACCGCCAAGTTCACCGAGTGGGTTGCCGATAGCAACTACATAGTCACCTACCGCAAGACTGTTGCTGTCACCGAAAGTTGCAGGCGAAAGTCCTGTTGCACTAACCTTTAACAAAGCAATATCATTATCTGAATCACTGCCTATGATTGTTGCATCGTACTCTGTGCCATCTCTAAGTCTTACCTTAACAGAATTTGCTCCGTTAATTACATGGTTATTTGTAAGAATATAACCGTCTTGAGAAATAATAACGCCTGAACCCGCACCCTGCTGAACATACTGTTGAGCAAATGAACCCGTTACAACGCTTTCTGTTGAAATTTCAACAACACTGTCGGCTGTCTTTTTAACAATTTCAGAGGTTGAATTTGCCGTAGATGTACTTGAAGCAGTTGTGGTTGTGCCGCTGTTGCTTGTTTTGGTAATATTTAAACTGCCGCTTGTACTGGTATTTACCTTATTTGCAAAATAACCGCCGCCAAAGCCAAGTCCGCAAGAGAACACCATTGTAACTGCAAGTGCTATTGCAATACCGCCTCTTGATATTGGTTTTCTCTGTTTTTTAGGCTTTTTAGTCTTAGGCGGTTTTGCGTTTGCCGAATGATTGGGAGCAGTACCGTACGGTTGAGAATTATATACATTCTGTGACTGTTGGTTCTGTGCAGTGTAACCGTTTGATTGGTAATTATCATAAGCGTTTGTATTTGGATTTTGATAATTATTGCTGTATCCCGAACTTGTATTCTGTGAAGAATATTGAGTAGGCTCGTTATATCTGTTAGGATTATGCGAAGCGTCTTTATTATTGCCGTTTACATATGAATAATGGTATTCTGTGCTGTCTGACTTGTTGTCGCTTTTATCGGAATTCCATTCATATGAAGCCTCTGCATTCTTCTGCGGAATGTCTGTGTTGCTTTCAGGTGTATTTTCAGCATTACCTGAATAAATATCATTGAATTCATTTGGATTTTTATTATCAAGCATTTTTTAGTCCTCCTTAAATGCTATGTCTTTCGTATCTCTTACGATGTATATATAATAATTTTGCCAAGTGAAAACTATATGAACTCGTTTTGAAATGAATATGAAATAAATTGAAATAACAATGAAACCAAATTCACATTCTATTCTTAAAAATGCCGAACAGTCTTAGTCTGACCGTTCGGCATTGGTTTTTCTATATGCTGATATATGTATAGAAGGTATTATTATACTAAGCCTTATTTTCGCTGTTTTCGTCAACAGGCTTTTCAACATACTCAACTATACGCTTTCTGACGGTAACTCCGTCATATTTCTTTTTAAAGGAAACTTTACCCGTAAACTTTCTTCCGCACTTTTTACACAAAAAGGGAGCAACAAAACTTTTGTTTTTTACTTTCCAATTTGCCTGTCTTGCAGCCTGCCTTCCGCAAGCATCGCAATTAAAGCGCATACTGCGTTTATCAATCTCCGGATTATTAATATCTGTAATAAAATGATTTTTATACAGCAGTCTGTCATAAAATTCGTGAGCCGTTGCATCTTTGATAAAATCGTCTATCGGATAATCCTCGACAAAATGTTTCATACACTTTAATGTAAGCTCTGCGTCGGCATATGCACGGTGCTGTTCTTCAACATCAAAGTTAATTGCGAGCATATCTGCGCATACGGATAATCCGAGTTGAGAAGATTTATCATTTACGGAAAGACATTTTTCACAATAATCCTGCACATTGCAATAGCTTGTGAGAAAAGGCAGCTCGGGCCTGTGAGCATAGTACATATAATTCTCAATCAATGCAAGAATGTCGCTTGTACCCCATGTCACCAAAACGCAATCGCCGCAGAATTTTTTAAATTCAGAAACAGCATGCATAAATGTACAGCCGTTTTCTCTTAATTCTTCGTTGGTGATTTTGGTTAGCTTTTTAACCTTTGAACAAAGTTTTTTGCCTATCTGCGGAGAAATAAGCATTTCAAATCTGTCAATAATATTCAGATTTTCGTCAGTTTTAACTGCCCCGAACTCAATTATCTCATTTACAAATCTGTGTTCTTTACTGCTGTATGAGCCGTTCCATTCAAGGTCTAATACTACAAAACTCATTATTTTTTATGGAATGCCTGTTTCATTCTCTGTTCCTTAGAAAGAATACGCTTACGCATACGGATATTTTCGGGAGTAACCTCTACAAGCTCATCATCTGCAATAAACTCAAGACACTGCTCAAGCGAAAGAATTGACGGCGGTGTAAGTTTAAGTGCATCATCAGAACCTGAAGCACGGGTATTTGTGATATGCTTTTTCTTACATACATTAACCGTAATATCTTCTGACTTAGGGCTTGCGCCTACAATCATACCCTCATATACAGGAACACCCGGGCCGACAAAGAGTCTGCCTCTCTCCTGTGCCGCATACAAACCGTAAGTTACTGTTTCGCCTGTTTCAAAAGCGATAAGCGAACCCTGATGACGGGTTACGATTTCACCCTTGTACGGCTCATATCCGTCAAACACATGGTTCATAATACCGTTACCGTTTGTATCTGTAAGGAATTCGGGACGGTAACCCATAAGGCCTCTTGACGGAATACGGAACTCAATGTGAGTAGAACCGCCCTCACGGGTGCCCATATTAATAAGTTCAGCTTTTCTTGAACCGAGTTTTTCCATAACTGCACCTACATAAGCGTCAGGTACTTCAATAATGAGCATTTCCATAGGCTCGTTCAACTTGCCGTCAATCATCTTTGTGATAACCTGTGGACGAGATACCTGGAACTCATAATTCTGGCGGCGCATTGTTTCAATAAGAATTGAAAGGTGAAGCTCACCTCTGCCCGATACTTTAAATGTATCCGCACTGTCTGTTTCTTCTACTCTTAACGCAACATTGGTTTCAATTTCCTTGAAAAGTCTGTCACGAAGATTTCTTGATGTAACATACTTACCCTCTCTGCCGGCAAACGGAGAGTTATTTACAATAAAGTTCATTGATACGGTCGGTTCGTCAATCTTAACAAACGGGAGCTGTTCAATATTTTCAGGGTCGCAAATTGTTTCACCGATATTAATATCCTGAATACCGCTTACGCAGATAAGATCACCCATTTCAGCAGTTTCGCTCTCAACTCTCTTAAGTCCCTCATACTGATAAATCTTACCGATTCTTGCGTTCTTTGTTACATTGCCGTCTGTATGACAGATTGCAACGCTCTGACCTGTTTTTACAGTGCCTCTCTCAACTCTGCCTACACCTATTCTGCCCACAAACGGATCTGAATCTATATTTGAAATAAGAATCTGAAGTCCGCCCTCTGCATCTCCCTGCGGAGCAGGAATTTCATTTATAATAGCCTCAAAAAGAGGTTTCATATCTGTACCGGGCTGATGCGGATCAAGGCTTGCATAGCCGTCACGGCCTGATGCATATACTACAGGGAATTCAAGCTGATCCTCGTCAGCGCCAAGTTCGATAAATAGGTCGAGAACTTCGTCAACAACTTCTTCGGGTCTTGCACCCGGACGGTCAATTTTATTGACTACAACCAAAGGCTTTTTGCCAAGGCCCAAAGCCTTTTTAAGAACGAATCTTGTCTGCGGCATACAACCCTCGAAAGCGTCTACAAGAAGTACAACGCCGTCTACCATCATAAGTATACGCTCAACCTCACCGCCAAAGTCGGCATGACCGGGGGTGTCAACAATATTAATCTTAATGCCGTTGTACATTACAGCGGTGTTTTTAGAAAGGATTGTAATGCCTCTCTCTCTTTCAAGGTCGTTAGAATCCATTACTCTTTCAGCCACAGTCTCATTTGCTCTGAAAATACCGCTCTGTTTTAAGAGCTGATCAACGAGAGTTGTTTTACCGTGGTCAACATGAGCGATAATAGCTATATTTCTCAAATTTTCTCTTGTTTCCATAAAATTATCCCCCTATAAGAATCTAAGTTCAAATATCCTACACATACTTTTTTATTATATCACCTAAATGTTGAAAATTCAATTTATTTTTTAAAATAAACAACAGATAGTGCCAAAATCGCAAATTTTCGTATTTACATCCATTTTTACTTTACATAAGAAGAAAAATGTTATATAATAGATACTAATAATTGCCTTATAATGGGCAATTAATGTACACGGGTTATTGCTTTTAATAATGCAAATACCACAAAATACTTTTTGCGGAGGTAATCAAATGGGCTACACAATTGCACAGAAAATTATTAAAGAGCATTTGGTATGCGGCGAAATGGTTGTCGGCAACGACATCGGCTTACGCATTGACCAGACTCTTACACAGGACGCAACAGGCACAATGGCTTACATAGAATACGAGGCTATGGGTATTCCGAGAGTCAAAACCGAAAAGAGCGTTGCATATATAGACCACAACACATTGCAGACAGGTTTTGAAAATGCCGACGACCACAGATTTATTCAGTCTGTATGTAAAAAGCACGGCATTTATTTTTCAAGACCGGGCAACGGTATTTGCCACCAGGTACACCTTGAAAGATTCGGTAAGCCGGGCAAAACATTAATCGGTTCCGACAGCCACACACCTACAGGCGGCGGTATCGGAATGCTTGCTATCGGTGCAGGCGGTCTTGATGTTGCTGTTGCTATGGGCGGCGGTGCATATTACATCACAATGCCTAAGATGGTAAGAGTTAATCTTACGGGTAAACTCAGCCCATGGGTTTCTGCAAAGGATATTATTCTTGCAGTATTAAGAGTTATGAGCGTTAAGGGCGGCGTCGGCAAAATTGTTGAGTACGGCGGCGAAGGTGTCAAAACACTTACAGTTCCGGAGCGTGCTACAATTACAAATATGGGTGCTGAGCTCGGTGCTACAACATCCGTATTCCCTTCTGATGAAATCACAAGAGAATTCCTTAAAGCTCAAGGCAGAGAAGAAGATTACACAGAGTTAAGCGCAGATGCAGACGCAGTTTACGATGAGGTTATTGAAATTAACCTTTCGGAGCTTGAACCGCTCGCCGCTTGCCCACATTCGCCTGATAATGTTAAACCGATCAGCGAGCTTGAGGGTCAGAAGATTGACCAGGTATGTATCGGTTCTTGCACCAACTCAAGTTATCTTGACCTTATGAGAGTTGCCCATATCTTAAAGGGCAAAACAGTTGCAGACGGCGTTTCGCTTGCTATTGCTCCGGGCAGTAAGCAGGTATTCAATATGCTTGCTATGAACGGCGCACTTGCCGATATGATTGCTGCCGGCGCAAGAATTCTTGAAAGTGCCTGCGGTCCATGTATCGGTATGGGACAGTCACCTAACAGCAAGGGTATTTCACTCCGTACTTTCAACCGTAACTTTGAGGGCAGAAGCGGTACAGCTGACGGTCAGATTTACCTCGTATCTCCTGAAACAGCTGCTGTTTCGGCACTTGCAGGTGTATTTACAGACCCAAGAAAACTCGGTCCTGCCGCAGAAATTGAACTTCCCGAGAAGTTCCTCATTAATGATAATATGGTTATTGCTCCTGCTCCTGTTGAGGAAATGGACAATGTTGAAATCTTAAGAGGACCAAACATTAAGGAATATCCTAAGACAAGCCCTCTTACAGATTCTATAGAGGCATCTTGCTCACTTAAAGTTGGCGACAACATTACAACCGACCACATTATGCCTGCCGGTGCAAAGATTCTTCCGCTCCGTTCAAATATTCCTGCTATTTCACAGCACTGCTTTACAGTATGTGATAAGGAATTTCCTGAAAGAGCAAAAACTCTCGGCAAGAGCATTATCGTAGGCGGCGAAAACTACGGTCAGGGTTCATCAAGAGAGCACGCAGCACTTGCTCCGCTCTTCCTCGGCGTTAAGGCAGTTCTTGTAAAGAGTTTTGCAAGAATTCATAAGAGTAACCTCATTAACGCAGGTATTCTTCCGCTTACTTTCCAAAATCCTGCAGATTACGATAAAATTAAACTCGGTGATATGCTTGAGCTTCCTAATGTTAAGAAAGAAATTGCAGACGGCTCTGCCGTAACGGTTGTAAACAAAACAACGGGCGAAACCGTTATTGCCGACTGTGAGCTTTCAGACAGAACAAGAGCAATCATTCTTGCAGGCGGTTTGCTTGACTATACAAAGGAGAACAGCTAATGGATAAAATTAAAATGACCACCCCCATCGTTGAGATGGACGGCGACGAAATGACAAGAGTTCTTTGGCAGAAAATCAAAGACATTCTTATTTACCCATACATTGATTTAAAGAGCGAGTATTATGACCTCGGTCTTGAAAACAGAAACAAAACAGATGACCAAGTTACTGTTGACAGTGCAGAGGCTACAAAGAAATACGGCGTTGCCGTAAAGTGTGCTACAATCACACCAAACGCTGCAAGAATGGACGAGTACAACCTCAAGCAGATGTGGAAATCACCAAATGGCACAATCCGTGCTATCCTTGACGGTACAGTATTCAGAAGTCCTATCCTTGTAAAGGGTATCACTCCATACATTCCTACATGGAAAAAGCCAATCTGTATTGCCCGTCACGCTTACGGCGATGTTTACAAGAATACAGAAATGGTTGTTAAGGCAGGCAGCAAGGCTGAGCTTTGCGTAACAAAGCCTGACGGTACAGAGGAAAGAAGCACAATCTTTGACTTTAAGACAGACGGTATCATTCAGGGTATGCACAACCTTGACAAGAGTATTTCATCATTTGCACGTTCTTGCTTTAACTATGCGCTCGACCAGAAACTCGATGTATGGTTTGCCACAAAGGATACAATCAGCAAGAAGTATGACCATAGATTCAAAGATATTTTTGCCGAAATTTTTGAAAACGAGTACAAAGAGAAATTTGAGCAGGCAGGCATTACATATTTCTACACACTTATTGATGACGCCGTTGCAAGAGTTATCAGAAGTGAGGGCGGCTATATGTGGGCTTGCAAAAACTATGACGGCGATGTAATGAGCGATATGATTGCTACTGCTTTCGGCTCACTTGCTATGATGACAAGCGTACTTGTTTCACCTGACGGTGTTTATGAGTATGAAGCTGCACACGGTACAGTTCAGCGCCATTATTATAAGTATCTTAAGGGCGAGGAAACTTCCACAAACTCTGTTGCAACTCTCTTTGCTTGGACAGGCGCTCTCAGAAAGCGTGGCGAGCTTGATAATCTTCCTGAACTTATGAACTTTGCGGACAAGCTTGAGAAAGCTACTATCGACACTATTGAAGACGGCATTATGACAGGCGACCTTTATGCTATTTCAACTCTTGAAAACAAGAAAAAGGTTAATTCAGAAGATTTCTTGCTTGCAATAAACGAGCATCTTGCCGCTTCACTTGCATAAGCAAACACAATTCGGTTAAAGGAGTAAGGTTAAAGTACAATGTCCAGAAATGACAACATTTCAATGTCTGTAATCAGAAGACTGCCCAGATATTACCGCTTTTTATCTGAGTTAAACGAACAGAGCATTGACAAGATTTCATCTACAAAATTGGCTGAAATTATGAATGTAACCGCTTCTCAGGTAAGACAGGATCTTAACTGCTTTGGTGGATTCGGTCAACAGGGCTACGGTTACAGTGTTTCCCAGCTTAAGGAAGAAATACAAAATATTCTTGGTCTTAACAATAATTATAAAGCTATACTTATCGGTGCGGGCAACCTCGGTAAAGCGGTTGCCAAGCATATGAACTTTGAAAAGCTCGGCTTTGAGCTTATCGCCTGCTTTGACTGCAACGAGGAAAAGGTGGGCAAAAAGCTGAATAATCTTACAATAATGCACGACAGTCTGCTTGACGAGTTCTGTCAAAACAACAAAATCAATACAGCGTTTTTGTGTATTCCGAGAGTATGTGTAGAAAATGTACTTGACAAACTTTATGGCTACGGCATAAAGAACTATTGGAATTTCAGTCACTATGACATTGCAAGAAAGTACAGCGACACCCTTGTTGAAAATGTACACCTAAGTGACAGTCTTATGACCTTATGTTACAAAATGAATAACCGAGATAAAATCTTATAATTAAATAAAGGCTGTTCCCTATCTTGCGGAACAGCCTTTTAATTATGGTTTAACTTAGTTTATCACAAAGTTAAAAGTTTCAATGTCAATAGTTGGGGTAATTTATGGTTTAGTGCACGAGTTAAGCAAAATAATAATTCACTCCAATTAATTTAATAAAAAAACAACAATTAACTACCGCACTCCAATCGGAATGCGGTAGTTTTTATGAGAGGAAATCTATCTATTTATAAATTACTTTTTATCAAATGTATGAAGAAGCCTTGCAGCATAAAGTACGCAAAGTACGCTTACGCCTGTATCTGCTATTACAGACAACCACATCGGAGCGATACCGAGTATTGCAAGGATAATTACAATTGTCTTTACACCAAGTGCAAATGTAATGTTTGTCTTTACAGTAGCAACAACTTTCTTTGCTATTCTGACAGACAACGGTAACTGTTTCAAATTACCTGCCGCAAGCACAGCATCTGCCGCCTCAATAGCAGCCTCACTGCCGAATCCCATTGCAAAACCGCAATCGCTTGAAGTAAGAACAGGGGCATCATTGATACCGTCACCGATAAAGCATACAGACTTATGAGTTTTCTTTATATCTATAAGTTTTTCAAGTTTATCTGACGGCATAAGCTCTGCCGAATAAGAATCAAGTTTAAGTTCATTTGCAATATCCATTGCATTTTCTTTTTTATCACCCGTAAGCATTACACTGTCTTTAACACCGAGTTTTCTTAACTCTGCAATTACACTCTTTGCCTCCGGTCTTAATGTATCACTAACAGAGATTGCACCGATTAATTCACCGTCGTAGATTACATATACAGATGCGGTTTTTTCTGCATTTACCTTTTGTTTATCGCTTAAAACCTTTGTGCCGCCGCATACAAGAGCTTTGCCGTTATATACAGCTGTAACTCCCTGTCCCGCCTTTTCGCTGTAATCTGAAAGTTCAGGTAAGTTTTCCTTCTCTGCCTTATTTTTTATTGCCATAGCAATCGGATGTGAAGAATATCTTTCACAAGCGGCTGCAAGTGCAATAATTTCAGATGAAGTATGATTGCCGTAAGCAAAAACTTTGTTTACAGAAAGCTCACCTGTTGTAAGTGTACCTGTCTTGTCAAATACAAATGCGTCAGCCTTTGCAAGAGCTTCGATATACTTGCCGCCCTTAATAAGAACGCTGATTTTTGATGATGCGCCAAGACCCGAATAATAAGAAAGCGGAACCGAAATTACGATTGCACAAGGGCAAGATGCAACAAGACAAACCAAAGCACGATAAATCCATGTGCTGAAACTGCCAAGCCCCACAAGCGGAGGAACAATAGCAACTACAATAGAAATAAGTATAATAATCGGTGTGTAAACAGCTGCAAAACGGCTGATAAGCTTTTCACTCTGTCCCTTTGTAGCGGCTGCATCTTCAACAAGTTTAATAATTCTTGCCGCTGTACTGTCGCCAAATTCCTTAGTAGTTTTTATTTCTATAAGAGAATTGCCGTTAATCATACCGCTCATAACTTCACTGCCTGCCTCTGCATCGACAGGAACACTCTCACCTGTAAGCGCCGAAGTATCAAGAGTAGTATTTCCTTTAGTAATAACGCCGTCAAGCGGTACTCTTTCGTGTGGTTTAACTACAATTGTACTGCCTATTTTAACATCCTCGGCGGCTTTTACAACCTCCTTGCCGTTTATAAGTACGGTTGCATTATCGGGACGAATCTGCGCAAGTTTTGCAATATCACTTCTCGATGCAGATACTGCTTTCTCTTCTAAAATTTCGCCGACTGCAAAGAGAATAGTAACCATAGCCGCCTCTACAAACTCGCCTAACGCAAATGCCGCAATAACAGCAATTGTAAGCAATGTAGTTTCATCTATCTGTAATTTAAACACCGATTTTACGCCTTTAATAAATGTTCTCCAACCTGACAAAACAGTGGCAACAAGGCTTAGTCCGAGTAGAACAAACCAACCTACAGTACCGAATTCAGCATCAGGAAATACAGTAAGTTCAAGACCGAAAGCCGCTACACCAAGCACAGCCGCTGTAATAATAGAAATAAGTTCATTCTTTATTTCAGCCTTTTTATCTTTCTTGGCTGAATTTACCTTTTCGGCAGTTACGGTGTTTTCTTTTACATTGTTATCAATAACTTCTACACCGTCTTCAATGCTGTCACAAACTGCCTGTATGTCCTGTGCCGTTACATCCTCTGCTGACTCAAACACAAGTTTTTTATTTGCAAAATTGAAATTAACATTCTCATAGCCGTCTGTTTCGGCTAATTTCTTCTCTATCTTTCCTGCACAGTGCGCACAGTTGAGATTTTCAAGTGTGAAGGTGTACTGCTTTAAATTCTTTCTCTTTGTATTATCAATAACTTCTACACCGTCTTCGATGCTGTCACAAACCGCCTGTATATCCTGCGCCGTTACATCATCTGAACACTCAAGTACGAGTTTTTTATTTGCAAAGTTGAAATTTACATTCTCATAACCGTCTGTTTCGGCTAATTTCTTCTCTATCTTTCCCGCACAATGCGCACAGTTAAGATTTTGAAGTGTAAAATTATATTTCATAAAAAACACCATCCTTACTCGAGAACGTGATCAAGTCCCATTTCAATAATTTTTTTAACATGGTCGTCATCAAGAGTATAATAAATTTGCTTCCCCTCTCTTCTGACCCTAACAAGTTTGTTTTGTCTTAATACTCTCAACTGATGAGAAATAGTGCTTTGCTCCATATTTAAAGCCTCTGCAATACTAAGCACCGACATCTCATTATCGGAAATTGCAAACATTATTCTGATTCTTGTCGAATCGCCGAATACTTTAAAAAGATCCGCTAAATCAAACAGCACTTCCAAATCAGGAATTTCTTTTTCTTTCTTTTCATTTAGTTCTGCCATATTTCTATCTCCGTTTATTAATCTGTTCATATGTTTATATGTTCATATGTTAACTTGAGTATAGCACATAAAAAAGTAATTGTCAATACAATTAAAAAAATTATTTGGTAAATATTTAAATATTTTTCAGAATTTCCTACATTATATATGCAATTATATCCTGAAAAATATTGCAAGATTTTAATTCCGTATTGCAATTATGACAGCGGTATTATTTTTTATAAGAATAATTACAAGTATGTAATCTTGCTTAGTCATAATAAGAATAAACTTGATTTCATTCATATAATTTGAGTACATTTTAGATAAAAATATGTTACAATTCCAAATATGCGTTGACTTTACTACAATTTTGTAGTATCATTTTCTGTATAGGAATGTTAGTGTTACCTTGTTGTAATGCTGCAAAATGTGTGTTTTAAGAAAATGTAATATATTTGTGGATATACTATTATCAGTTGAGTAATCTGGCAGATACTCATTTTTACAGCAATCAATGTTGCTGTTTTTTGGCACGCACTTTTATTTAGATTTAGATTATGTAAACTCACATATTCGTTATTGTGAATGTACAGTATATGGAATTGGAGTGTAACGGTTTGGAAAAGTTTGTAGTAAACGGCGGTAAGCCGCTTTTTGGTGAAGTAAATATCAGCGGTGCAAAAAACGCCGCAGTAGCAATTATCCCGGCAGTAATCCTTTGTGACGAGCCTTGTCAGATTGAAAATATACCTAACATCAGCGATGTTTCACTTATAAGCAGAATTCTTCAGCAGATGGGTGCACAGGTAAGAAGAATTAATAAATCATCACTTTATATAGACCCGACACATATTTCAACTCACTCTGCAACAACAGAACTTGTAAGAGGTATGAGAGCATCTTATTACCTTCTCGGTGCTCTTCTGGGCAGATGCGGTAAAGCTCAGGTTGCTTTACCGGGTGGTTGTAACTTTGGTGTTCGTCCGATTGATCAGCATTTAAAAGGCTTTGAAGCTATGGGCGCAGTAACACAGCTTGTTGACGGTGCAATTATTGAGGCAGATGCTGATAATCTTCACGGTGAGCATATTTACCTTGATGTAGTATCTGTAGGCGCTACAATGAATATTATGCTTGCGGCATCTAAAGCCGAGGGTATGACTATCATTGAAAATGCCGCAAGAGAACCGCATATTGTTGACCTCGCTAACTTTCTTAATTCAATGGGCGCAGATGTAAGAGGCGCAGGTACAGATGTTATTAAAATCCGTGGCGTAAAATATCTCCACGGCATAACATATTCGATTATTCCGGATCAGATTGAGGCAGGCACATATATGTGTGCGGCAGCTGCTACAAGAGGTTGCATTACAGTAAATAACATTACTCCAAAGCACCTTGAATCAATTACAGCTAAACTCCGTGAAATGGGTGTTGTAATTACCGAATACGATGAGGCTATCAAAATTGACGCTACAAAGAATCCTTTAAAGCGTTGTAATATTAAGACTATGCCGCATCCCGGTTTTCCTACTGACTGTCAGCCGCAATTTGCCGCACTTCTTGTAAGTGTACCGGGTACAAGCATTATAAATGAAAATGTATGGGATAACCGTTATCAGTATGTAAGTGAGCTTGTTAGAATGGGTGCACACATTTCTGTTGAGGGCAGACTTGCAATTATTGAGGGCGGATCTCCGCTTACAGCAGCTCCTGTAAAAGCTACCGATCTAAGAGCCGGTGCAGCAATGATTATTGCGGCACTTGAAATTAACGGTGTTACTGAAATTTCAAGTATCCAGTACATTGAGCGTGGCTATGAAGATGTAATTGAAAAATTCAGAGCATTGGGTGCTGACATCAAAAAAGTTTATTATGCAGGCGATAACGAAGATGAACTTCGTGCTTAATAATTAAACATAAAAATTTAACCGCTTGAGTTTTATAGCTCAAGCGGTTTTTTTTCATAATAAATTAGATTATTTATCAAAATTCAATACTAATCGTTTGTGTAAATTATGGTTTAGCGGAGTGTCGGTCGGGCATTGAAATTTAGCTAAAGCTAAATTATCCGCCCAAAAACAAAAAAAGTTTACTCAATTTTTTCAAAAATTGCGGGTTTGGGCAGC
>ERZ772902.231-NODE-231-length-67839-cov-5.183686_pt1 | contig 67839 bp, 54 predicted proteins | sample MGYA00511470_ERZ772902 | MGnify/ENA primary metagenome ERZ772902 (study PRJEB29015, sample SAMEA2737717) | human gut metagenome | biome: human gut; feature: human-associated habitat; material: faeces | place: China | collected 2012 ... | reverse complement strand
CAACGCCCCAACCGTTCCGCGGGTAACCACTCCAAAGGAACAGCCCACAAAGGTGCAGGCAGCGAAGCGTCCCTGCCAGTAACTAAAAAGCTCCCAATACAGTTCATGTAACATGGGAGGCGACCGCCGAAGGAGTCCAGAGGGCGATCGCGGACTTCGTCCGTTTTCATTGCCCTCTGGAAGCTGCTCTTTTTACCAGCATGATAAAGAAATCAACTTTGGCAGTCTGAAAAAGCAGACAATCTTTCATTGCAGGAAGATTTCGCCTCTGCGGAGGCGACAAGGGGGCTTTCCTCTCACTTCTCCATCTCCATGACTCTCCTCTTAAACACCGCACGCCCATGGTTCTTCTTGTCCGTGCGGAAAAGGCTCAGCGTCTTTTCCAGCACCGCAATGTCAATCGGCTTGGAGAGGTGCATGTCCATGCCCGCATCCATGCTTTGCTGGATGTCGTCCGCAAAGGCGTTCGCGGTCATCGCGATAATCGGAATCGTCCGGCCGACGGGGTTGTCGCTGGCGCGGAGGGCGCGCGTCGCTTCGTAGCCGTTCATCACGGGCATCTGCACGTCCATCAGGATAACGTCGTAGTCGCTGGGGCGGACGTGGTCGAACGCCTCCACCAGCTGCTTGCCGTCGCTGTAAATCGTGCAGGTCGCGCCCTGCATGTGCAGCAGTTCCTCCAGAATTTCCGCATTCAGCGGATTGTCCTCCGCGCAGAGCAGCCGCATCCCGTTCAGCACCGATGTGCCGTCCACGTTCCCGATATTGCCGAATTCCGTACGCAGTTTCGCCATCTCGTTCTCCAGATTGGAGAGGAAGAACGGCAGCGGCACAAAGCCGTCCAGTCCGCAGGCATTGATGGTGTCCAGCATCTCTTCGCGCTGCCCTGCCTGCATACAGAATACGAAAATCGGCTTCCCGGCGGCCTCGCGCATCTGGCGAACCAGAGGGCGCAGCATCTCCGGCGCACGGTACTGGCAGGACAAAAGCACTACGTCCACATCCTCCTGCCGCAGCATGTTCACCGCGTCTTCAGGCTGCTCGACCGCCTCCGCCGTCACGGGTGTGTGTTCCAGCGCATCCTGCACGTCCGCCACGCGCCCCGGCGCATAGCCGACCAGCAGCAGACGGCAGTCCTTCACCGTGTGCGCGCGGTCATCCGCTTGTGCGTCCACCTTGAACTCCAGCAGCACTTCGAAGCGGCTGCCTTCGCCCGGCGCACTCTCGACGTTAATCACGCCGCCCATCATGTCCACAATGCTCTTGCTTATCGCCATGCCCAGCCCCGTGCCCTGCACCTTGTTCGTCACGGAATCCTCCGCGCGGGTGAACACGTCAAACAGGTGCTTCTGGAACTCCTCCGTCATGCCGATGCCGTTATCCTTGACCACAAAGGCATATTTCACATACGAATGCCCGCTGCGGGACACCTCGCGCACGTCAAGGCTGATTTCGCCGCCCTGCTGGGTGTACTTGACCGCGTTGGACAGGATGTTCAGCAGCACCTGCCGCAAACGGGTCGCGTCGCCGATGAAATTCTCGTGGTGAATCTGGCTCGCGCGGACGATAAAGTGCTGCCCGCGCTGGCGCGTCTGCGGGCGAATGATGGCTTCAATCTGATCAATCTGCTCAGCAAGATTGACTTCATCCATGCGCAGCGTCACCGCGCCACTCTCGATTTTGGACATGTCCAGCACGTCATTGATCAGCCCTAACAGATGCTCGCTGGATGTATGCAGCTTGTCGATGTAGGCCTGCAGCTTCTCCGGATTGTTCAGGTCGTGCTGCATCAGGTTCGTCAAGCCAATGATAGCGTTCATGGGTGTGCGGATGTCATGGCTCATATTCGTCAGGAACGCCGTCTTGGATACGTTGGCGGATTCCGCCAGTTTCAGCGCATCCACCGCTGCCTGACGCGCCCGATCCAGCTCCGCGTTCGCCTGTGCAAGCGCCTGCGCGTTCTCCGTCTCCACGGCGTAGCGCTCCCGGTTCTGCATCGCCGTCAACAGAAAGTACATTGCCCCCACCGTCAGCAGCAGCAAGACGAAGAACGCAATGTTGACTATCAGCGTAATCGAATCCACCATTGCGCGCGCACCGGCAGCGACCTCCACCCCCGGCACAAGGAACAGCATCGTCCAGTCGCATCCGGTTAGGCGCTTCATGCACAAGAAATACTGTGTTTTGTCCACCAGCACATCGGTGCAGGTGAAATGATTGTCGGATGCTTCAAGTTCCGTCAGACAGTTATCAAAATTGCCCGCGTGCGGGTAGCGGAGCGTCCGCAGCGCCGGATAGATGTTCCGTCCCAGAAAGTTGATGTTCTCATCCGCCGCGTCGGAATACATCTTCACGCCGTCGCTAATGACAACATAGGTGCTGTTCTGCGTGTGAAATGCACTGCTGCGGAAGAACGGCGTCAGGCTGCTCATGCCCTTGAGCAGCACCAGATGCGTGATGCGGATGCTCTTTTCCCCCATCGCAACCGTCAGCGGCTGCATGATGGGCAGGGAAAAGACCATTTGATTTTCATCGCCGCCCTTGCCGCGAATAAGGAAACACTGTCGCCCCGTCATGCCAAGCGTATCGGCAAATTCGCAGGGCATCCGCTCTCCCGCCGCGTTAATCAGGTTTCCGCTTTCGTCAATCGCAAGGAATCGCAGGGCGCTGTCCTGCGACATCAGCTGATTCTGTGTCGCCTGAAGCAGCTGCACGAGTGCCTCCTGTGTCGTCGGGGCGTAGAAAGCTACGGACCTATCCATTACAGTCAGGAAATCCCACTGCTGTTCCAGCGTGATGGACAGCTTCTCGTACATTTGCGACGTAATTTCCGTCAGCTGATTTTGGCTTTCGCGATAGAGTTCTTCGCGCGTATAGCGGGTGAAAAAACGCATCCCAAGGAAAATGAGCGTAAATAAAACAACGCCGACCAGCACCAGCATCGGCAGTTTGCTGTGGGTCAGGCGCTGGCGAATCGACGCTTTCGCAGCCTTCATGCGCTCATCCCCCTGCGTCATGTGTTTTCCGCGCCTCCAAACGGGCACTGCCGCTTTTTCCCGCAGCGCCCGTGCAGACAGATGGACAATATCATCTTTATTATACCATTGAGGACATTCCATGTCAAGGCACAAAGAAGCGGCGATGTTCATTTTCCACCGCCGCCGAGGGATTATTCCGTCCAGCTGTACACCCATTCGCCCTGCTGGTTGATGTAGCCGTATTGGGTCGTGCCGTCGTCCTGCTTGACCACAACATACGCCAGTGCGCCGACAAAATCCACCGCATACGAAATCGGCAGCGTCGTTAGCAATTCGCCGCGCTCGTTGATGTAATTGTACAGCCCGGTTTCCGGGTCTTGCACCAGCAGGACGCCGGAGAAGTAGTGGTCATCCATCGGCAGTTTTTCCGGCAGCCACCATTTCGCTTCGCTGATGATTTCACCCTGCATGTTCACCACGCCGCAGCGATAGTCATCCTTGGTGTTCGTCTGATAGATGCACAAGCCGTTTTTCTCCGGTCTCCAAAACTCCGCAAGATTCGGCACTTGCAGCGTGAACAGTTCGCCCTGCTCGACGTGGCACATCGTCAGTCCGCCGTTTTCCGCCGGAAGCACATAATAGCCGTTCTGCGTATGCCGGTCATACGGTGCGCTCGTGCGCATCAGTACATTGCCTGCGTGGTCAATGATTCCCCATTCCTCTTCAGAAAATTTCACTGCTGCATAGCCACCGCTGAAATCCTCCGCCTCCGCAAACTGCGGCGCAATCACCACTTCGCAAGCCGTGTTGCAGTAGCCGACCCGCCCGTTTTCATCTGCCACCGCAATCAGCCCTTCGCTGACGCAGGGGTCATATATATTTGCAAACTGCATTCCGTCCGGCAGCGGCGTTTCCTCCCCGGCTTCATTCAGCAGATAGCATTCCTGAATGACATAGTTTTCATCCTCCGTGTAAACCGCCGCGTAGCCTTCACAGAAATTCGCACCCCTATCATAAGCCCCATAGCGGTAGGGAATCACCAGCTCGCCCGTGTCGCGGCTGGCATAGCCCCACTGGGCATAGTAGTCATCATTCGCTACGGCAATCAGACGGCTGTCCGAAGCCATCTCGCGCACGAGCGCCCATTGCAGCCCGCTGTATACCCCGCTGGTCGGGTCAAAAAAGCCCGCCCTTTGGTCTATTTCCGATTCTGCACCGTAATATTCCATGACAATCCAAACATTGCTGAAATAATCAACCAGCGGATCTTCCGTATCTTCCAGCAGTCGAATTTCACCCGTCCGGCTAACAAACCCCTGCTTGTCGCCCTGCTGAATCCACGCATAATCCTCTTCTGCGAAGAAAATCGACGCATCATCGAATTTCGGCGGAATCACCCAATTCCCCGCTTCGTCGATATGCCCCCACAAGCCATTGTCACCCTTCGCGGCATATAAATACCCTTCCGCCGACGCGCAGCCCAGCAGCATCAGCAGGCACAGCAGCCCGCACAGCAATTTCTTCATGCGTTTTCCCTCCTTATTCCGTCCAGCTGTACACCCATTCGCCCTGCTGGTTGATGTAGCCGTATTGGGTCGTGCCGTCGTCCTGCACCATTCCCACATACGCCAGCTTGCCGTAGAACTGCGTCACAAAGCTGAATTGCAGCGGAATCGCCAGTTCGCCGCTTTCGTCGAGATACCCTGCCAGCCTCGTGCCGTCTATATCGTACACTGCCTGCAAGCCCGACGGGAAATACACGTCCGGCTGGTCGTATTCCGGGAATGTCCACTTCGCTTCGCTGATGATTTTGCCCTGCATGTTCACCCAGCCGCAGCGGCGCTGTCGTCCCTTCTCCACGACGTACATGCACAAGCCGTTTTCTTCCGGCGTCCACAGCCGCACGATATTTTCGCCTTGCAGGGTGAACAACTCCTCGCCCGCCACGCTGTACATCGTGAAGCTGTGTTCGCCCGTCGGCAGCACATAGCAGCCATGCCGGACGTCTGCATAGTGCGTATCCGTCGTGCGCATCACAACTTTCCCCGTTTGGTCGATGACACCATAAGTGCCGTCGGTAAATTCAACCTCCGCATAGCCGTCTGCAAACTCGAAGGTATACGCGAACTGCGGTTCAATCACCACCTCACCGCTCGTATTGCAATAGCCGTATAAGCCGTTCTCGTCCACCACCTCAAACAGCCCGCCGCTAATCACGGTATCGCAGTTCGCCGCATTGATGCCCTCCGGCAGGGGATATTCCTTCCCCGTTTCGTCCAGCAGCAGCGTCTGCACAATGTTGTAATCATCGTCCCAGAATGTGACAACGGCGTACCCGTCATAAAAATTGGAACCCATGTTGTCCGAATCATACTTCGCCGGAATCACCATTTCGCCCGTATCGCGGCTGACATAGCCCCACTTGCCGGTTTCGTCTGCCACGGCAATCAAGCGGCTGTTCGACTCCCTATGATTCACGCCCCGCCACTTCAAGCCGCTGTAAACACCGCTCTGCACATCAAAGAAGCCTTCCAGCCATTCCGTGCCGAGACTGTTTTTCCCCGTCGCCTTCTTGTATAGCAGCCAAATGCCCGTTTCGCGGCCGCCGTAGTAGAAGCCATCGTAGCCGCTGTCTGACACTACATTCTCATCCAGCAGCAGCACAATTTCGCCGTCGCGGTTCGCGAAGCCTTCCCGGTCGCCCTGCTGAATCCACGCATAATTGCCCCGGAAGTCGCCCGCACTGTCGAATTTCGGCGGAATCACCCAGTTCCCCATCTCGTCGATGTGTCCCCACAAGCCATTGTCGCCTTTCGCGGCGTACCAATACCCCTCCGCTGACGCGCAGCCTAACAGCATCAGCAGGCACAATATCCCGCACAGCAGTTTCTTCATGCGTTTTCCCTCCTATGGTGATTTCTGCCTTCATGATACCAGCAAAGAGGCTATTCCGCAAGCGTTCCGACGCATTTGTTACAATTGAAAAAAGCAGGAAGAACGAATCCCCCTGCCCATATTGATTGGTTACTCCGCCAGCAGCGGCGCGACAAGCCCTTCCAGCACCGTCAGCGTCACCGACCCGACCTTGTTGTACACGATTTTCCCGGCCGCATCGACAATCACCGTCATCGGCAGCTGCGTCGAGCCGCCCAGCGATTTAATCACCGCGCCCGTCTTGTCCAGCGCGAACGGCATATTCAGGTTCTCCTTCGCGAGGAACTTGTCCACATCGTCCGTCACGAGATTCGAGTGAATTGCCACCAGCGCGATTTCGTCGCCGTACTCCGCGTACAGCTCCGCAAAATACGGCAGCTCTGCCACGCACGGCGTGCACCACGTCGCCCAGAAGTTGATGACCGTCACTTTCCCCTTCTGCGCCGACAGCGTAAATTCGCCGCCTTCTTCCCCGTACAGCGGTACGGTAAAGTCCGGGCACTTCATCCCGACTTCGTAGCCCACGGGCGTATCGTCGTCCGGCGCTTCCGTGGCTTCGGGCGCAAGCGTTTCCGTCGCGGCGGGCTGACTTACCGGTTCTTCCACCGTGTCCGCCTTGTTTACCTGCCACATCACCACGCCCAGCACTACCAGCGCCGCCGTCCACGCCGCCATCACGCGGATGCGGCGGTTCGTGCGCTTCTTGTTGTCCTCCGGCTGCGGTTCTTCGCCCGGCTTCATCGGCTGCACATCGTTCGCTTTCAGCGTAATTTTGCCCATCCTCATGCTGATGGCTTTCGTCGGACAAACGTCCACGCACGATGCGCAGTGGATGCACTCATGGTCGCCCACATGCCGAATATCCATCTTGCAGTGCGCCACGCAGCGCCCGCAGTTCGTGCATTTGCTTTTCTCGACCTTCACGCCGAGAATCGACACACGCGCGAACAGCCCGTAAATCGCCCCCAGCGGGCAGAGGAAGCGGCAGAACGCACGGTAGAAGAACACGCACGCCAGCAGAATCGCCACCATGATGACGAATTTGCGCGTAAAGAGGATGTTGAGGATGGAGAACTTGCCCGCATTGACCGGGTTTGCCAGCAAGCCCATTGCGCCCTCGAACGTCCCCGCCGGGCAGATGTACTTGCAGAATCCCGGCACGGGGTACTGCTGCAAGCTGTACGCCAGCGGGATGATGACCACAAACACCGCCAGCAGGACGTATTTGAGATACGACAGCGCATGGGTGAAGCGGCTCTTCTTCACCTTCGGCGTCGGAATCTTGTAGAACAATTCCTGAATCAGCCCCAGCGGACAGAGCCAGCCGCAGATGGTGCGCCCCAAAATCAGCCCGTAGAGCATCAGAATGCCCAGAACGTAGTACGGCGCGCGCTTATCCGAGGACGCCAGCGCGTTTTGCAGCGCCCCCAGCGGACATGCGCCAATCGCGCCCGGACAGGAGTAGCAGTTGAACCCCGGCACGCAAAAGTTCTTGATGCTGCCAGTGTAAATGTCGCCCTTGATGAATCCCTTCACATAGGCGTTGTAGAGCAGGGCGGCGTAGACCTGTATGAGCCGCCGGGTGGTGGGCTTATGGGCGCTCCACCATGCCGCAAATTTCTTAGCCAAGGCCGATACACTCCGTACAAATATTGATTGCCTTCACCAGCACATCGAACATGCCGCCGTTCATCACACCCAGCACAATCAGCGCCACCGCCGCCGCCGCGATGATCACGCGGATGACGTTCCTGCCCGTCGTCTTTTCCGGAGCGGCTGCATCCGGCTTGCGCTTCGGGGCGCTCCTGCGCAGTTCCAGTTCCTTCATCAACAGGCGGAAATTCCACTGCTCAGCCGCCATCAGGAGGATGAACGCCAGCCCAATCCACGGGAACGTTTCAATCGCCATCTGGCGCACGACGACTTCCAAATCACGCGAGGCAAAATTCGACCAGTCCAGCAGGAATCGCCCTGCCATCCCCCCGCAAATCAAGCACAGAATCGCCGCGCCGCACCATACGCCGATACGCTGTTTCTTCACTTTGCGGATTTCGTCCGTCTCCTCCGTCCGCGCGCGCAGCATCAGCAGCTGATTCTCCACCGGCGCGCGAAGCGATTCCTTCTGCTCCGGCTTTCCGGCGATGATGTTCGCCGCCAGCAGCGCCAGAAAGGCCCAAACGCTCCACGCAATCGAAGCGAAGTGCGCCGTGACAATTTCCCGGCTGTAAATATCATGAATCCGCAGCCCGTTTTCGCCCATGTTTTCCGGCGCGATGCCCTCATGATAGATGGTCACGCACTGCCAAATCAGCAGCGCCGCCATCAGCACCGTCGCTACTCCCAGCAGCCACCGAAGCACGGTGCGCACCGAGCGTTTGCTCTCTGCCTTCATTCCGCGTTCCTCCCACTTTGCCGGGCGCGCAGTACGCCCGGAACGCTACTGGCTCCATTATAGTGCAATGAATGGGATGCGTCAAACAATTCATCGGATTTTCGCTGTTTCTTTTCCGTTTTTCCGATTGGAAGCTGGCGGCATTGTGAAAAAATCATCAATTTTTGTCCATTTTGTGCCGTCCGCTCTTGCTTTTCCGCATCATCTGTGATACCATAAACGCACAGGCTGCTTGTTCAGCCCTTCACCATGAAGGAGGAATTATATAATGGGTTTTCTGGCAGGAAAGACAGCGATTATTACCGGCGCGGGCTATGCGAAGCTCAGCAACGGCCGCTGCGGTTCGATTGGCTACGGCATTGCGACCGCTTACGCCAAGGAAGGCGCGAATCTGGTCATCACGGGGCGCAACGTGAAGAAGCTGACCGACGCGAAGGAAGAACTGGAACGCCTCTATGGCGTGAAGGTGGTGTGCGTGCAGGCGGACGTGAATGACAGCGCGGACAACGAGGCTGTTGTGAACAATGTCGTCAAACAGGCGATTGACACCTTCGGCCGCATCGACGTGCTGATTAACAACGCGCAGGCTTCCGCATCCGGCGTTCCGCTGGCTGACCATACCACCGAGCAGTTCAATCTCGCGCTGTATTCCGGTCTGTACGCCACATTCTATTATATGAAGGCGTGCTACCCTTATCTGAAGGAAACGAAGGGCGCGGTCATCAACTTCGCATCCGGCGCGGGCCTGTTTGGCAACTATGGGCAGTGCGCGTATGCCGCGGCAAAAGAAGGCATTCGCGGCCTGACCCGCGTTGCCGCCACCGAATGGGGCAAGGACGGTATCAACGTCAACGTCGTCTGCCCGCTGGCATGGACGACGCAGCTGGAGAACTTCCAGAAGGCATATCCCGAGGCGTTCAAGGCGAATGTCAAGATGCCCCCGATGGGCCACTACGGCGATTCCGAGGTGGAAATTGGCCATGTGTGCGTCCAGCTGGCTTCCCCGGACTTCAAATTCATGTCCGGCGAGACCATCACCCTCGAAGGCGGCATGGGTCAGCGCCCCTAACCGCTCGCATCTTTGCTCCCTTCTGCGCACCGCGGAAGGGAGTTTTTTGTCCCTCATTGGAGGTTTTTCGCATGAATACCGACCGAATCGCGTATTTTCTCGCCGTCGTCCGCGAAGGCAGCTTCTCCGCCGCTGCGAAGAACATGTACGTCTCCCAGACCGCCATCAGCCAGCAGATTGCGTCGCTGGAAAAAGAAATGGGCTGTGCACTGTTTCACCGTCTGTCTACCGGCGCGGTGCTGACCGACCAAGGTGAGCAGTTTCTCCCCTACGCCGAGCGCCTGATGGGGATTCAGCTCGAATTGCAGGACGCTTTCGCCGATGCGCACCGTGTGAGCGCCATCCACATCGGCTACAACGGGCCGCTGGAAAAAGAGCTGATTGTCGATGCGTACCTTTCCCTGCATCCGCACCTGCCCAATTTGGTGATTCACCCGCTGTACCTCTCGCTGACGGCCATGTCCGACGCCCTCTACCGCGGGCAATGCGACATGGTGCTGACGCTTCCCGGCGAAATCGACCAGAGGAACACCTATCAGGAGGTACTCTACGATGTGCCGATGATTGCCGCCGTTTCCGAAGCGTCGCCATTAGCGGAAAAGTCGGTTGTGTCGCTTTCTGATTTACGCGCGTATCCGCTGATTCTGCTTGCCCTCGACCAATCGCGCAGCGGGCGCGGCGCGATTCACGACTGGGCGCAAAATCTGGGATTTTCGCATCCGTCGATTATTTATGCGGATTCGGCAGATATGCAAATTTTGATGGTTTCGCTGAATCTGGGGATTTCCTTCTTTCCAGCGAGAAAGCCATCCTATTTCAAGGGCGTGAAGCTGATTCCGCTGACGGAGGATATTGGACATCATCGGTCGGTGCTGGTGTGCAGACGGCTGACACCGGCGATTCGGATGATTCGGGACTGCATGATAGAGGAAATGAAAAAGGGCTAAACACGCGGGAAGAGCAGTGTGGCGAAACCAGCTCAATCGCGCGGAGTCCAGCGGAGACGACCAAAGTGTTTTCTAATCGTCCCCTTGACCCCTTGGGTCGCCACTATCAGAATTAATACTATTTCCAGATGAAAATGCGCCAAGATGCGCCGCGAATTTTTCATTCTGGCTAACGTGAATGAAACGCAGCGTAGCAGCGCTACGCTAAGTGGAATGAACGGACGCCAGAAGGGAAAAGGCGCAAGCAGATGGCGCAGGTGAATCTGGAAATAGTATAACTTGTTCCGCAGTACAATGAATCACCCCATCCCCGCATCAAAAAAAGCACCAGCCCTTCGCAGCATTTGCCGCTTCGGTCTGGTGCCATTTTTATCAACCGATTACTGCTGGTTCGCCGCGTTTTCGCCCGCAATACGACCCATCGACAGCGCGTTCAGGAAAGACGAACCGGACATGTAGACCAGATCGTACAGCGCGCCGTTGGAGGCTTCGCCCGCAGCGTACAGCCCACCGATGGCTGTGCCATCCGCACGAAGCACCTGCGCGGAGGTGTCCGTCACAACGCCGCCAATCGTGCCTGTGTACTGAGGCGCAATCTGCACCGCGTAGAACGGGCCAACCGTCGCGAAATTCATGAAATCCACGCGCGCGCCGAACGCCGCATCCACGCCGGTGTCCTTCGCCGCATTGTAGACCGCGATGCAGTCAAGGAACGCCTGCTTATCAAAGCCCAGCTTGTCCGCCAGCTCTTCAAGCGTGTCCGCAGAGGTCACCGCCGGATCATCAACGTTGTTCGCCAAAATCGCCGCATAGTCCTCACGGTCAGAGCCGTAGATGCAGTAATACGGTGCCGCATGACGGTAAATCAGGCTCGGATAATTCAGGGAATGGCAGTATTCATTGACGAAGCGGACACCCGTGTTGTCCACAATCGGCGCCTGACTCCACGGGCCGCCCAGAGAGGTCAGCTCCGCGTTCGTGCCGTCGCCCACGACGTAAGACATACCCAGCCGCGCGCCCTTCTCATAGACCGCCGCGCCAATGTCCTCCGCCATCAGAATGCCCTCGCCAGTCTGACCCGCGGAGCCATAGAAGTACGCCACCTGCGCCGCGTCAACGGGCGTGAAGCGTTCCATCATTTCCTGATTGTTGCCGAAGCCGCCAGTCGCCAATACCGTGCCCTTGGCGTAAATGTTGAAGGTCTGACCGTCCTTTTCGACCGTCGCGCCGATGCAGTTGCCGTTTTCGTCGGTCAGCAGCGCCGTTGCCTTCGTTTCCATCCAGTATTCCACGCCCAGCTCCTGATTCTTCGCATAGAGCAGGTCGGTGGGCTTGCCGTTGGAGGCATAGTGGAAGCGATCCACGCCCTCAATCAGGTCGAAGCTCATCGGACGGCCGAACTCGAAGCCGTTCTCCTCCAGCCAGTCAATCAAGCCCGCCGCCTGACCCACCACGAAGCGGATGCGGTCTTCATCCATGCCGCTGTCTTCGCGGAAATACTCGTTGTGGTTGTATTCCACCCACAGATCGACGTAGGCTTCGCAGGTATCCTCGATGCCGTACTTCTTCTGCTCGGAGGATTCCGGCGCCGCAATGCCGCCGCCCGCCATCGCGGACGTGCCGCCGATGGTCGCCAGCTTTTCAATCGCAATGACCTTTGCGCCGGCTTCCGCAGCCGCCATCGCCGCCGCTCCGCCAGCCGCGCCCGTGCCAATGACCAGCACATCGCAGGTCAGGTCGGTATAGGTTTCCTTCTCCGCCGCCTCGACCTTCGCCAAGTCCGCGTTCGTCAGCCCCAGCTCCGCCAGTGCAGCCGCCGCGGCCGCTTTCACCGCGTCGGATGTCACCGTCGCCGCCGTCACGCCGTCCACCTCGACGGAGTTGTTTGCCAGCATCTGCTCCGCCAGCACCTTCGCCGCCGCTCCGCCGATGGAATCGGTCTGCGACGTCGCGTCGATTTCCACGTTCACCAGCTTGTCACCGTCCACGCTCAGCGTGACCGTCACGTTTCCGCCGCCAAACCCTTCCGCCGTCGCACTCGCTGTCTTGACCTCCGCCAGCGCCGTCGCGCAGGCCATCGTCAGCACCATACATAGGCTGAGCAGCAGTGCCGTCAGCTTCTTCATGATGAAAAACCCCTTTCCTTTTTTGAATGTCTCCGTGCAGGGAAGACACTCTGGTTGCTCTTCGCAACTTTGTGAAAAATATACCATACATCTTTCCAAAACACAAACATCAATTCCGGAAGGGGGCTATAAGGATTTCTTATACTATTTCCAGATGAAAATGCGCGGCGCAAGCAAATAGCGCAAATGAATTGGGAAATCGTATTATTTTTCTCCGCAATTTTCCCTTACCCCTGGAAAAACGCACTGCTTTATGCGTCTAATCCATTGAAATCACCTTGAAAATGAAAGGAGGGCAAAGCATGGAGCAGCAATCCCCCAATGAACGCCGCTTAGAAGATTGGATGCGCACCTACGGCACCGCCATCCTGCGCACATGCTTCGTCATCCTTTCCGACGCGCGTGAAGCTGAGGATGCCATGCAGGACACCTTCCTCCGCGCCTGGCGCGCCATGGACACCTTCGAGCAGCGCAACGGCGCGAGCGTCAAAACGTGGCTGATGCGCATTGCCATCAATGTCTGCCGCGATTATCAGCGGAAACGGTGGTTTCGGCACATCGACATGCGGCACGCGCTGGAGGACTTGCCGCAGGGCATGATGACCGTGCTGCCAGAGGATCGGGAATTGATGCTGGACATCCTGCGCTTGCCCGACGACCTCAAAAACCCGTTGATTCTCTACTATTATCAGAACATGAACCTTCAGGAAACCGCCGATGCACTGGGCATCAGCAAATCGACAGTACATACGCGGCTCAAAAAAGCGGAACAGGCGCTCAAACTTTCGCTGACAGGAGGTGACTGCTATGTCTGATAAACTCAAGCGGGTGCTGGATACGAATTTAGCCGGACTGCACGTCACCGACGCGCAGGTGAATGCCGTCCTGCGCCGCGTTTCGCAGGATGAAAAGCGTCCGCGCGTGATTCGCTGGCAGGCCATCGCGGCGGTGCTGCTCGTGCTGGTACTGGGCGCGGGCGTCCTGCTGCAAACCGGGATTTTGTCGGACGATTCCCCGCAGCTCACTGCCGACGTCACCCGTCAGGGCGATTTCCTGACGGCGGCACAGGTGAAAAAGCTTCTGGCCAGCGCGGCGGATTTGCAGTTTTCAGTGGATGAAGAGGCGATTTCGGCGCTGATGACGCAGGTCGAAAAGGACGGTGGCTGTTCGCTCTCCACGCTGCTGGAAATTCTCTGCCCTGCGGGGTCGTCGCTGGGGCAGTGGGATATCCGCGCGCAGGTAGCGCTCAGCCAGACGCTGGAGAAAATCGGCTATCAGGGGATTCTGCCGGGCATGACGCGCGAACCGCTCTCCACCGAAATCACCGCGCAGGACGCCCTTGCCCGCGCAGTTGCCTACATCCGCACCAATGACGACCCGCAGGCGGATTTCGCCAATCTTGATTTCTATCGTGTAGGTATCCGCTTCCTTTCCGGTGTTTATGACGGCACCTGTGAGGGAGCGTATTACTGCGTAAATTTTGATGCGCTGGATGCGTTCGGCACAACGTACGAAGTCGCGGTGAACGCGGAGGACGGCAGCATTTGCCGAATGCGGCGGGAACGCGGTGCGGGCAGCAATCACACGGCGGACGAAGTGACCCGCGGCTTCCGGCGCATTTTCGGCTACGACATGCGCACATGGACGCCCATGCAGCTGCGTGTGTACATTCTGGCGCTTTCGCGGGCGGATCGCTCGTCAATGCAGACGGTGCATGAGCTGTTCCTGAGCGTCGGGCGCGACGGCTTCCCGGATGTTCCGGCGGAAGCGCTGACCCGCGAAGAAGCCATTGACGCCGCGCTCGCCATTCAGGGCGGTTCATCGTCCGACGTGCTGGCGGCAGAGTACCTTGCGGGCGCATCATCCGACTTCTGGAAGATTGCCATCCGTCAGCCGAATGCCCCCAGCGGGCAGAGCATCGTGTATCTGGAGCTGAACGGGCTGACCGGTACGCTGCTGACAACGACGTACTCCGGCAATCTCTACGGTTTGCCGCAGGAGTTTTTCCCCAGTCAGCTGCTGTCCACCCTTGACCGCACGGACTTCTCCCATGGCGTACCCGCCGTGGATGCCGAAACGGCGCAATCTGCCGCCAGTGCCGCCATTGAGCGCCAATATCAGCGGAATATGGCGGAAGAAGGGTACACCTGCTTTATTGAAAGCGATTTTGAGGACACGGCAGGCGGATTCTCCTACTACACGGGCGGCGGTGTCGTGATTTTCACCAAGGATGCGCAGAACACGTCGCAGGGCGACATTTACTGGGCAGCGCTGAACTGGTACGGCGAAGTGCTGGATGTCGGCTGGAACCGCAATCCGCTGGATGCAGCGCGCTTCACGCTGCTGATGCAGGGTTTCCTGCCTCCAAAATACTGCAGCGACGAGGTTCTGCAGCTGCAAGCGCTGCTGACCGGCAGCCAGACGGACGAAGCCGGTCTGCGCCAGATGGAAACAGACGGTACCCTGCCGCTGTTCAACGCCCTGCTGGCGCTGGAGGTCGTTCCTGATGCCAGCACGAAATCCACCGCCGATGATGTGACCGCTGCCGCCTTGAAATCGCTGAACGCCCATTTGTGCTATGAGAATTCCTCGTTCCTTGTTTATCGCGAGGATGGTGAGCTGATTTGGCACTTCTGGCTGTCCACCGACATGGGATACTTCCTCATGGACGTGCGCGACAGCGACTTGTCCGTGGTGGGCTCCGTACAGATTCCGAGCTTCAGTGCCCTGCGCGCCAGCATTCTGCTGCCCGTGCGCGTCTGGAACACGCTGGCGGAAAACCTGCGCGTCACCATCTTCTACCGCGACGCGAACACGCAGCCCGGTATCGTCTACGGCATGTACGCCAATCATATTGTTCAGCGCTATGTTGATTTGTACGGTGCCAATATCCTGCGCTGGGATCAGGCGACGCTCCGTTCTTTCCAGTCCGCGATAAGCATCAGCGGCAGCTACGTCGGCGACTGGTCTGTTGCCTGCCTGTGTCAGACGATTTACCCCGACGTCCCTGACTACGCAATTTCTCAAGAGGTCGCGGCGGAATACGCTGCCCGCGCGCTGGGCGACGATGACTACTCCCTGCGCGGCGGTGTGCTGATTGACCCCGGCGAGGGCGACCCCATCTGGAAAGTGACGCTGGATTACCCCGACGGGCGCAGCTTCAACGCGGAAGTGGACTGCCGGACAGGCGCGATTCGGACGCTCCGCCAGCAGGACACGCGCGTCATGCCCTTCTACACGGACTACCTTGATTTCCCTGATGACGGGGAATACTGGTTCCGTAATTTTGTGCTGGATGAGGTTATCGAGCAAGTACGGACGCAAATGACTGGTCGATACGGCAATAACGTCTGATTGCATCAATCGACGATTTTGCTATTTTTTTGACAAGTTTGTCTGGACAAACCGGCATTGCTGCGCGTATAATTGTGTTGCTGGCAGAAATTCTGCCAAGTTTCGCAAAAAAGAGGTTGGCTCCTATGAAAAAGTTTTTCGCACTGCTCCTGTCCATCATGCTGCTGTCCACGGCTGCGCTGGCTGAAGTCAAAATCGGTCAGGTTGAGTATGCCGCACATGGCACGTCCTGCTTCGCCGTGCTGACCGTCGCGATGGATGGCGACACCATCGTTGCCGCGCACATCGACGAGTTCCAGTTCATGGATGCCGCCACGGCGGAAGGCGTTCCGAACTCCGACGCTTCCTTCGGTCAGAACTATCCCGAAGGCAAGGTGCTGGCTTCTAAGGTTGTGAACGACGGTCTGTACAGCACCAACATGACGACCAAGGCGGGCGCAACCACGCCGCTGGGCGTGAGCTACAACGCCATCGAAGCTTTCGTGACCGGCAAGACCATCGCCGAACTGGAAGCTGCCATTGAAGGCAAGACCAAGGAAGAAATGGTGGACGCCGTCTCCAGCAGCACGCTGGTTGATACGCTGGGCTATGTGCAGGGTCTGCTGGCCGCTGCCAAGGCTGCGAACAACCAGACCGGCTACTACACCCTCTACAACAAGACCGGCGAAACCGTGAAGGAAGTCAGCATTACCATCAACGCGACCGGCGAAAAGTTTGTCATGGCGACGGACGTTCCGGCTGACGCGGTGAAGGTGATTGTCTTCTCGATGGACGGCGCGCTGGAAGGTCACAATGCGCTGACCTTCGCTTTCACGACCGAGAGCGGCTATGAAGGCTCTTTCGCGACGCTGAGCATCGAAACGGCTCCCATCACGATGCTGTCCGCCGATGCCATGACCGGTGCGACGCAGATTTCCTTCTTTGCGCCTGCTGCGGAGTAATCCCCCCTCGATTGCATCAAAGAAAACGGGTACTGTGTGAGGACGAATCCTCCACAGTACCCGTTTTTATTTTTCAAATAAGAGTGCCAAGATGACGTAGATGAATGGTTCTTCACGGAATCTTGGGGGAAGAGCAGCTTGGAGGCGCGTCTGCGGACGCGCAAAGTTACTGGCAGGGACGCTTCGCTGCCTGCGCCTTTGTTGAGCGCGTTTAAGATGCTGACCACCCGCGGAACAGTTGGGGCGTTGCCCCAAGCCCCGCAAGGGACGCTGGCCCTTGACCCTGCAAGGGGCAGACGAAAAGGGACGAAGTCCCCCCTTGACCCCCTCCGCGCGATTGGGTTGGTCGCGCTTTCATGCTCCTTCCGCGTGCAGCTTTTGATGCTACGCCTAAGCCCTTGTTTGCTCCCCCAACTTTCCGTGAAAAACCAGATGAATCTGGAGATTATTCCCCTTCCGTCAGGGTCATCTGCCCCGCGATGCTGCGGAGGGAGTTTTCCTCCAGCAGCGGCGTGATCATGACGTAAAGTGCTTCCTCGCCCTGCGCGTGCAGTCGGATGCTCTCCGCGTTTTCCATACGGATGGAACGCAGACCTGCCAGCGTCGCGCCGAGCGATGCGCTGATACGGTAATCGCCCTTTTCCAGCAGCGCAATTGCCCGCGCGGGATAGATGCTCGTCAGCGTCACTTGAATCGTGTCGCTCGCCTGATACGTCAGCGTGAGGATACGTCCCATGCCATTCTCGAACGCGACATCATAGCATGTGCCGACGACGAGCGGCCACCCGGAGGTGGTTGGCGTCAGCGCGGGCGCGGGGAACATCCGCAGCAGCAGCGGCAAATCATCCGCGCTGGTGATGGTCACAACGTCCTGTCCGGCGGACAGCAGCGGCTGATCCGTGCGCGGCGTTACGGTGGAAGCCGTTTCGTCCTCCTGCGGCTGCCCGATGATAACCGCGAGGTAGAAAGCCGCCATCAGCAGCAGGCACAGCAGCGCCATCAGCAGCTTTTTGGCGCTGCGCTTCCAGAAGCCCTTGGAAATGGGGAATCACCGTCCTTTGGGAGGGGAAGTTTTTCGGAGAAAATACATTGGGAAAAACGCGCTTTTATGCTTTTGGCGCAGTTGAATCAAGCAGCATGGAAGCCGCTGCCCCAAAGCGCTATCCAATGCGCAAATAAGAATCAGAACTCGCAGTTCATCGGCGTGCGCGCATACGGAATGACATCGCGGATGTTGTCAACGCCCGTGAGGTAAATCAGCAGACGCTCGAAGCCCATGCCGAAGCCGGAGTGCGTGCAGCCGCCGAACTTGCGCAGGTTCACATACCAGTACATCGCGTCCTTGGAAATGTGCAGCGCATCCATGCGCTCCGTCAGCTTGTCCAAGCGGGTTTCACGCTGGGAGCCGCCCATCAGCTCGCCCGCGCCCGGCACAAGCAGGTCAACCGCCGCGACCGTCTTGCCGTCGTCGTTCTGATACATATAGAACGCCTTGATGTCCTTAGGCCAGTCATAGACGAACACCGGGCTATGGAAGTATTCCTCGGTCAGGTACTTTTCATGCTCCTTGGCGGTGTCTTCGCCGTACTTCGGCTCGAACTGGAAGCGATCCTTCACCTTGCGCAGAATCGTGATGGCTTCCTCGTGGGTGATGCGCGCCGCACCCGTCACAGCAAGGTGATTCAGCTTGTCCAGCAGTCCGCCGCCAGTGAACTTGTCGAGGAATTCCAGCTCATCCGAGCACTTCTCCAGCACCGTCTTGACGAGGTACTTCAGGAAGTCCTCTTCAATGTCCATCAGCTGATGAATATCGCAGAACGCGATTTCCGGCTCAATCATCCAGAATTCAGCGGCGTGGGTCTTGGTGTTGCTGTTTTCGGCGCGGAAGGTCGGGCCGAAGGTGTACACCTTGGAGAACGCCATCGCGAACGTCTCGGCTTCGAGCTGACCCGTCACGGCGAGGGAGGTGGGCTTGCCGAAGAAATCGTTGCTGCCGTCCTTCTGCTCCGACGGCGGCAGGGTAGTCACGGTGAAGGTGTTGCCCGCGCCCTCGGCGTCGTTGGCAGTAATCAGCGGCGTATGCACATAGAGGTAGCCGCGGTCTTGAAAGTAGGTGTGAATGGCCATGCTTGCGACGCTGCGGACGCGGAAAACCGCCTGAAACAGGCGCGTACGCGGGCGCAGATACGCGATTTCGCGCAGATACTCCACGCTGTGGCGCTTCGGCTGAAGCGGGTAATCCTCCGGGCAGTCGCCTTCGAGGTGGATGGCAATCGCCTGCACTTCGGGCGTCGTCGGGTCTTTGTAAGACGGCACGACCTTGCCCGTCACGGTAATCGCCGCGCCGACATGCAGGGCCTGAATCGCCGCATAGTCTTCGATGGTATTATCGTAGACCACCTGCGGGTTCTTGAAGCAGGTGCCATCGAAAAAGTCGATGAAACCCATGTTCTTCTGCTTGCGGTGATTGCGAATCCAGCCCTGCAGCATCACCGTCTGTCCCTGCAATTCATTCAGGCGCTCCTTCAGTTCGCGCGTCGTCAATACGTTCATTGGTCTTCCTTCTTTCTGATTCCCCATCGTCATCTGTTGGGGAACAACTTCGTTCCTATCATATCACAAACTTGTTTTCTCTGCAACCAGAGACGCTGCCTCTGGACTCCGCAAGGGAGAATGAAACGGGACGAAGTCCCTCCCTTGACCCTCTCGCGCGATTGAGTTGGTTTCTCTTTCATGCTGTTTTCGCGTGTTTATGCAGGGATTTCGCGCCTGCGGGCGCGACAAGGGGGCTTTGCGGTCGCCCCCTTGACCCCTTCGCCTTCGTCCTCCATGCAGCTTGATTTTTCATGTTGCATGGAGTAACGAAGGGTACACTAACTAAAAACTTGCGATAAAAATCAAGTAACATGGGGGTGTCCGCGCCGAAGGTTTCCAAAGGGCGATCGGAAAGCCCTTTGGTCGCCTCCGCAGAGGCGAAACCCTCTGCAACAATCAAAATCAAGTACAAAAGTACCCTATCGCGAAGGAGTTCCGAGGGAAATCGCCATTCCCTCAGAAATTCTTCGGACGCGGACGCACATCCCCCAGCCGACGGTCTACCTCGCGCAGAATCGCCCTTGTGCTGCCGTAGGTCAGCAGACGAAGCGCCTCCCGCAGGGGCAAAACCCGCACATCCAGCACCTGCGTCGGGTCAGCCAGCGGCGTCTGGTCATGGTAATGCGCCACAAACCAGCTCACCCGCTTCACATCGCCGCCCGCAATCGGGTATTCATCCACCATCACCGGCTGCATCGTGTGCAGAATCGCGCAGATGCCCGTTTCCTCCCAAACCTCGCGCAGCGCCGTCTCCGCCAGCGTTTCGCCGGGTTCTACATGCCCTTTGGGAAGCCCAAAGCTGCCGTTCTTCTCCATCACCAGCACATATTGCCGAACGCCGCCGTCCTCAGTGTACAGCACGGCTCCTGCGGATTCAATCAACGCCATGTGCTTTCTCCTCCACAGTTTCATCCAGCGCCTCTTTCAGGCGGTGGATACCCTCGGTGATGTTCCGGCGCGGACAGCCAATATTCACGCGCAGGAAGCCTTCGCCGCCCTCGCCGAAGAACGTGCCTTCCGTGAACTGCACGCCATGCTTCAGCGTCCGCGCCATCAGCTCCTCGCAGTTCATGCCGTATGCCCGCAGGTCAAGCCAGCCCAGGTACGTCGCCTCCATCGGGGTCAGCACGGCTTGGGGCAGTTCCTGCTTGACCAATGCCGTCAGGTGCTTCCGGTTGCCGTCCAGATAGTGCATCAAGCCGTCCAGCCACGCGTCGCCGTATTCATACGCCGCGCGCGTCCCTTCCAGCGCGAACAGGTTGCCGCTGCGAACGCCCGCGCGTTCCATTTCGGTGTTGATTTTCGCCCGCACCGCTTCGTCCGGCACGAGCATCGCTGCCTGTTCCAGCCCCGCAAGGTTGAACGTCTTGCTGGCGGCGCACAGGGACAATACGTTCTTCTGCGCAAGCGACAGCACCGGCACAAACTGCTCCGGCGCATAGACGAAATCCGCGTGAATCTCATCCGCAATCAGGTACGCGCCGTACCGTGCCAGCAGATCAATCAGCGCTTGCAGTTCCTCCCGCTTCCACGCGCGGGACACCGGGTTGTGCGGATTGCACAGCACCAGCGCCTTTGCGCCCGCTTGCAGCTGCTTCTCCACGGCATCCAAATCCATAGAGTAGCGACCCGTATCGTCGCGCTTGAGCGGCGCATCCATCAGCCTGCGCTCCGTTGCCTCCACCGAAAAGCGGAACGGCCCATACACCGGCGACTGAATCATCACCCCGTCGCCCGGCTTTGTCAGCGCCAGCAGGGCAAGGCGAATGCCCGTCACAACGCAGGGGATCATCATCACCCACTCGTCCTGAATCGTCAGATTGTGCCGGCGCTGCCAGAAGCCGGTCAGCGCACGGGTGTCGTCCGGCAGCACCAGCGTATAGCCGTATGTCGGATGCAGTGCGCGGACGGCAATTGCCTCCGCGACCTCCGGCGGGCTGGGAAAATCCATATCCGCGACCCATAGCGGCAGCACGCTTTCCTTCTCTGTGCCGTCCCACTTCTCGCAGCGTGTGCCGCGGCGGTCAAGTCCTGCGTCAAAATAGCTTTCGTCAAACGTGTGCATCAGCTGCTTCCTCCTGCGCTTCGTTTTCTTTCTTCAGCGGTTCTGTCGCCCGAAGCACCCAGAATCCGCCGGATTTGTCCACCTTGTCCACCTTGGCATACAGCGTTTTGAGGTACTTCATGCAGCTTTCCGCCCCCTGCTGCTTGCGAATGACCAGATACAGCGCGCCGCCAGGATTGAGCCGCGATGCCGCGTCGGCGAACATGCGGTAGATGACAGGCTTGCTGGCGCGAATCGGCGGATTGGTGATAATGAAGTCGAACGTGCGCTCCATCACCTCCGCCATGCCGTCGGATTCAAGGCATTCCGCCGTGATGCCGTTGCGCACCGCGTTGAAGCGGCACAGTTCCAGCGCACGGCGATTGACATCCACCATCGTGACATGCGCGGCGGGATACTTCTTCTTCACCGCCACGCCAATTGCGCCCCAGCCGCAGCCCAAATCCAGCACGTCGCCGTACACATCCGGCAGGGCATCCAGCAGCAGGCGTGTCCCGGTGTCCAGCTCGCCCTTGGAAAACACACCCGCGTCTGTCATGAAGTTCAGCCCATGCCCGCGATACACAAACGAACACGGCACCTGCTTCGATTCACAGGTCGGGTCAGCGGTAAAATACTGTTCAGCCATGCTTTTCCTCCATCTGCGCGTCCCGGTAGAGGGCGGATGCTTCCGCTTCCGTCAGTTCGCGCCACTGCCCGCAGGGAAGCGCCTCGTCCAGCGCCAATGAGCCGAATGTCTCCCGGTGCAGGGTCAGCACTTCGCGCTCCACCGCCGCGAACATGCGCTTCACCTGATGGAATTTCCCCTCGTGGATGGTCACGCGCGCCTGATTGTCCGGCAGCGGCGTCAAATCGGCAGGCGCGGCTTCAAAGTCGCTCAGGGACAGCCCTGATGCGAACGCTGCCGCTTCCTTTTCGCCCACCGGCTTGTCCAGCGTCGCCAGATACGTTTTGTCCACATGCCGCGCGGGGGCTAACAGGCGGTGATTCAATTCGCCGTCCGTCGTCAGCAGCAGCAGCCCTGTCGTGTCCTTGTCCAGCCGCCCGACGGGCATACAGCCAATCGCGGCATATTCCGCCGGAAGCAAGTCCATCACCGTCGGCTGCTTCTTGTCGCGCGCGGCGGTCAGCAGTCCGGCGGGCTTGTGCAGCATCACATGGCGTGTCAGGCGGGTGTCCAGCTTTTCGCCGTTCAGCAGGATTTCGGCGTCCTCCCCCACCTGCACGGACGGGTCGCGCTGCACGTCCCCATTCACGCGGACACGCCCGCCGCGAATCGCCTTCTGCATCTCCGACCGGCTTCCCTTGCCCAGCGTTACCAGCATTCGGTCAAGCCGCAGCATCTTCCTGCTCCTTCTCGTCCTTCACGCCGCGCAGGAAAATCGCCGGCAGCAGCGAACGCATGGGATTCGTCACCAGCATCAGCACGGCGGAGACCGCCGTCACCGCCAGCAGCCACTTCGGGGGCATCAGTGCAGCCATGCTCGGCACAGCCATCAGGTTGTTGAACCACTCTGTCGTGAACTGCACGGCGGACACGCCGATGACTGCAATCAGCGCGACCACGCAAATCGCCACTGGCAGCACGAACATCAGACCGCTCAGCCAAAGCCTTATCAGCTGCCCACGGTGTCCCTTGACTAACTTGCGGTCGTTCAGTGCGCAGGCGTGCCGCGTGCCGCTGTGGAACATCACCCCAAAAAGCGGGAACAGCAGCATCAGCATCATCAGCATAACATAGCGGATAATCCCCTGCCCGAAATCACCGCCGCCCAGCGAAGACAGATACCCCAGTGCTGTCAGGAAGTCCATGCCGGTCAGCGCGTACAGCAGCAGTCCCAGCATGATTGCGAACGGCAGCAGCCACAGCAGCATCAGTCCCGTCATCCGCAGCGAACGCGCAACCTTCTTCCAGTAGCCGTTCAGCGGCAGCATCGCCACCGTCGCCATCGGCGCGCCGGAGAGGAACAGCTGCATGGCTTCCGCCGTGCTTTGGCGCATCGGCAGGGCGATAAAAATCAGCATCAGCGGGCAGAGCAGCGCCAGCGGCCGCAGCGACGCGTTCAGCAGGAACAGCAGCGGGCACAAACACGCCGCCCAGACCGCCATCGTCATCCCCTGCGCGCGCAGCAGGTCGCCTTTGCTTGATTTGAACCGCGAAATGCTTTCCAGCATCGTTTTTTTGATCGTCATGTGGGTCATTCGACTCCTTTCGGCTTTGCGGGAAACAGTTCCCCCATTTTCATCGTTTATTATACAGGTTTTTGCCCGGTATTGCAATTGCTTTTTCTTTCCGACAGCGTCTGCCGTTGACTTTTGGCACGGGAAAGCGTATGATGAAGCAAAATAAAGCGAAGGAGGATTCTGCCATGAACGCGTCGTTCCACACAGGAAACCGCAAACGGCTCTATGAAGCCATGAAGCCCGCGTCGCTGCTGGTCATGTTCTCCGGTGAAGACGTGCGCAAGACCAATGACGAATATTATCCTTTTTATACCGACCGCAATTTCTACTACCTGACCGGGCTTGACCAGCATGAGCTTGTGCTGATGGCAGTGAAGGAGCCGTCCGGGAATGTGCATGAGCAGATTTACATTCTGCCGCCCGACCTGATGGCGGAGCGCTGGACGGGTGCGCGTCTGAAGCCCGCCGAGGTTGAGGCGCTGTCCGGCATTTCCGACGTTCGCTTTGCCGACCAGTTCCAGACGGATTTTCACGCACTGGCGGCGGGCGGACACTACTCCCTGACCAGCGGGCAGATTGCGCAGGTGTATCTCGACCTGTTCCGTGTGTCGCCGCAGGACATTGACCGCCCGGCGCATCGGCTGCTGAAGCAGATTCAGGCAAATTACCCCTATCTGCAAGTCGAGAACGCCAACGCCATCCTGCGCCGTCTGCGGCTCATCAAGCAGCCCTGCGAAATCGACGCCATCCGCCGAGCGGAAAAGGTGACGGGCGAGGGCATCATGGCGATGATGAAGGCGAGCCGTCCGGGGATGTACGAATACCAGTACAAGGCGGAATTTGACTACGCGCTGACCCAGCACGGCCCGCAGGGGCCCGCGTTCCCATCCATCATCAGCGCAGGGAAAAACAACTTCTGCATCCATTACTATTCCTATCGCGGACAGGCGCATGACGGCGACATGGTACTCAACGACGTCGGCGCGCAGCATGACAGCCTGATGACCGACGTCAGCCGCGGTTTCCCGTGCAACGGGCGCTTCTCGGACAAGCAGAAGCTGCTGTTCAACTGTGCGCTGCAAACGTCGAACCATATGTTCTCCATTGTCAAGCCGGGTTTCTCGATGGCGGCGGTGGATGCGACGATTCGCCGCTACAACGCGGCGCTGCTCTGCGACGCGGGTGTGCTGGACAAGCCGGAAAACATCGGGCGCTATATGTGGCACGGCGGCGCACACCATGTGGGCTACGACGTGCATGATGTTATCGAGCGTCCGCTGACGGTCAAGCCGGGCATGGTGTTCTGCATCGACGTGGGCATCTACCACGAGGAATGGGGCATCGGTTTCCGCTTGGAGGACAACCTGCTGGTAACGGAAGACGGCTGCGAAAACCTCTCGGCAGCGATTCCGCGCACGGTCGAGGACATTGAGGCAGTCATGCGGAAGGGGTAAAATCCGCCTAATTGGTGAATCCTATAAAGGTAACACCGCACAAATGAGGTGGTCGGCTGGCGAATGGATTTTTCGTCAGATGCAAATGCAAATTTCGAAGGTTTACTGGCGGTAAATCGAGAAATTTGCATGATGCAGATGGCGGAAAAGACATCGCCAGACGCGCCGCCGAATTGTGCGGTGGTGCCTAAAGTCGTTTTGCCACGAAAGCACACAGATGCTGCTTTCGCGGCATTTTTGCTGTATTGACTGTTTTGGAATAATCGTGCCGAAAAAAAGTGCGAAAATGGCGGGAAAACTTTCGTGAATTACTTGACAATCGTAATTCAGAAGGTTATACTTTTCATACGGATATTGTGATACGCTTTTCAAGCTGCACAAGCAAATTTGATGAGCGCACCACCAGAAAAAAAGGAGGATTTCTATCATGCGTAAGTTCCTTTCCCTGCTTCTTGCGCTGGTCATGGTGCTGTGCTGCATCCCCGCTGTGGCGGAGACGGCAGACGGCGTCTATGAAGGCACCGGCGCCGGTCTGAACGGCCAGATTAAAGTTTCTGTGACGGTCAGCGGCGGCAAAATCACCGAAGTGAAGGTCTTGGAGCATTCCGAGACGGCGGGCATCTCCGATCCTGCGATTGAGAAGATTCCTGCGGCGATCGTCGAAGCGCAGTCTGCGGACGTGGACATCGTTTCCGGCGCGACCTTTACCTCCAAGGGCATCATCGACGCGGTGAAGAACGCCCTGAACCCCGATGCGGCGGAAGAAGCCGGTATGCCCTTTGAGCAGCCGGACATTCTGGTCATCGGCGCGGGCATGGCAGGTCTGGCGACGGCTGCCCGTGCGGCTGAGCTGGGTCTGAACGTGCTGGTTGTCGATCAGGCTGCGACCTACGGCGGCTCTGCGAACGTTGCGGGCGGCACGCTGCTGGGCACCTGCACGCGGATGCAGAAGGAAGCCGGTATCGAGGACGACCCCGATCTGTGCTTCGCGGACTTCGTGCGTCTGGGCGGCGCTGGCAACTTCAACGAGGAAATTGCCCGCGAATTCGCTGAAATCAGCGGCGAAGCGGTGGACTGGCTGGACGATCTGGGCACTGACTTCGGCGACCGCGTCCCCTACTTCGGCGTGTATCAGCCGCTGAACGTGGCGCGCAACTACTCCGGCAAGGGCGGCGCTCGTGCGTTCGTCGTGTCGCTGTACGCGGAACTGGAAAAGTATTTCTCCACCAACGCTTACATGATGCTCAACACCTACGTCACCGGTCTTGTGACCAATGACGAGGGTGCGGTTATCGGCGCGAAGGCTCGTCTGGCGGACGGCACCGAAACCACCCTGCTGGCGCCCGCGACGGTCGTCTGCACCGGCGGCTACGGCGGCAACGAAGAGCTGCTGAACAAGTACAACTTTGAAAACGTGCTGTCCACCTCTCCCGCGTGCGTGACCGGCGACGGCTATGCTTGGCTGGAAGAACTGGGCGCGCCGCTGACGAACATGGACTTCTGCACCGCGTATGCGGGCGGCATCCCGACCAGCGACGATTTCCGTTCCTTCGGCTACTTCAATTCCACCAACGGCGCGCTGTGGATCAACACCAACGGCGAGCGTATGGCGGACGAAACCGGCGCGGACTCCCATGTGAAGAGCGAAACGTGGGCGAATGCTCCCCACAACATCGTCTACACGGTCTTCTCCTCCGAAATGCTGATTCCGGACGCGAAGGTGTTCTCCACCGGCGCGTGGGGCAGCGTGAAGGAAGAGTTCGATCCCTATGTGGAATCCCTGATTGAAAAGGGTCTGGCTTGGAAGGCCGATACCATCGAAGAGCTGGCGGAAAAGGTTGGTCTGCCGGTGGATGCCTTCAAGGCGACCATCGCGGCTTACAACGACGGCTGCGCCAACGGCAACGATCCCTTCGGCCGCACCAAGCAGGAAGTCGCCATGGCGAACGGTCCGTTCTATGCGGTCAAGACCGTTCCCTATGTCATGATTACCTGCGGCGGCCCGATGATGACCAAGGACTGCGAAGTGCTGAACTCCGACGGTCTGGTGATTGAAGGCGTTTACATGGCTGGCGAAATCGTCGGCATGGCGAACGTCGGCGGTCGCAACTCTATCGGCGGTATGGGCCACGGCAACTGCCTTGTCTGGGGCAAGAAGGCTGCGGAAGTGATCGCGGCGAAGCTCGGCAAGTAATTCTCTTTCCCCGTGCGGGTGACTGCACGGGGATTTTTCTGCCCTTTTTCAGGCATGAATGTTCTTTTGCAGCTGGTCTTTTTCGTTGCGGGGGGAATCGCGCCTGCGGGCGCGATTCTTGCAACATGTGCCCCCGGAATACGATAGCAGAGCTTTTTCATTGAAAATAGTATGAATTGGGCAAAATCTGCACGTTTTCTTGCAAGAATTGCGCCTGCAATCTCTTGACGAATCACGGCGAACGCGGTATACTACGAGTAGGTACACCCTGAATCAGAGTCATTAAGAGGAGGCTTTTCTGATGCAGAATATTCCCGTTGTGAAGCTGGGTCTGGTTGCGGTTTCCCGCGACTGCTTCCCGATTGCGCTGAGCGAAAAGCGCCGTGCCGCGATTGCGGAAAAGTGCGGCCAGAAGAAGCTCGACATCGTCGAAATCAAGACGACGGTGGAGAACGAGAAGGACATGCTCAAGGTCGGCTACGGCGCGATGATCCTCGAGAGCCTGCTTGCTGTGCTCGCACTCTGCGTGGCCGGCGCGGCCGCCGCGGCGGACGGCACTCCCGCCGCCGGTACCCCGTTCCAGATCTTCAGCCGCGGCGTTGCGGGCTTCTTCGAGATGTTCGGCGTGCCGAACTACGCCGCCACGGTCTTTATGACGATGTGCGTCTCCGCCCTCGCCCTCACGAGCCTTGACGCCGTCGCGCGTATCGCGCGCATGAGCTTCCAGGAGCTTTTCAGCGTGGACGACATGGCCCACGCCGAGCCCTGGCGCAAGCTCCTGTGCAACACGTATTTCTCCACCGTACTGACGCTCGTGCTCGGCTATGTGCTCACGAAGATCGGCTACTCCAACATCTGGCCGCTGTTCGGCTCGGCGAACCAGCTGCTCTCCGCGCTCGTGCTCATCACGCTGTGCGTCTTCCTCAAGGTCACGGGCCGCAGCAACAAGATGCTCTTCCCGCCGCTCGTCATCATGCTTTGCGTCACGTTCACAGCGCTTGTCCAGCGCCTGATGGCCATGGTGAGCGCCATCCAAAATGCCGCTGCCGTCACCATCCCCGCGGGCGAAACGACCTGGGGCGCGGTGTTTATCGCCAACGGCTTGCAGCTCATCATCGCGGTGCTGCTCATCGTGCTCGGCGCGACCATCGTCGTGAACTCGATGAGAAGCTACGTCGCCAGCAAGCACAACAGCGAGGCGAAGGTTTAATTTTGAAAAATGTGCAAAAAAGGAGGCTTCCCGTCGGGAAGCCTCCTTTTTTTGCTTTGTTACCAGCTCGCGACCGTGCCGTCGCATCTCGGTTCGGTGCCCGCGGCGTAAACGCCGTTTTCGCACTTCCAGATGATCTCGCCGCGGCCCATGGCCGTGCGGTCGTCGACGATCTCGACCTCGTGCCCCATTGCTCGCAGCTGCTCGGCGATCGCCTCGCCCGCCTCGCGCTCGATCTGGAGCTTTTTGCCGCCGATCCACTGGATGCGCGGCGCGTCGAGCGCCTCCTGCGGGTTCATGGCGTAATCGATGGTGCTCGTCAGCACCTCGACCTGCCCCTGCGGCTGCATGAACGCGCCCATCACGCCGAACGGGCCGACGGCCTCGCCGTCCTTGAGCAGAAAGCCCGGGATGATCGTGTGGTAGGACTTCTTTCCGCCCTCCAAATAGTTATCGCTCTTCGGGTCGAGGGAGAAGTTCGCGCCGCGGTCCTGAAGCGAGATGCCCGTGCCGGGGATGGCGATGCCCGCGCCAAAGCCGCAGTAGTTGCTTTGGATAAGCGAGACCATGTTGCCCTCTGCGTCCGCGGTGCAGAGGTAGATCGTGCCGCCGCAGTGCGGGTCGCCCGCTTTGGGCTCGAGCGCCTTGCCTGTGATGAGTGCGCGGCGGGCAGCGAGATAGTCGGGCGAGAGCAGCTCGCTGACCTTTGTTTTCATATAGCGCGGGTCGGCGACGTAGGTCTTCGTGTCGGCAAAGGCGAGCTTGATGGCCTCCATGACCTTGTGATAGTAGTCCGCGTCCTCGCGCTTTTCGGGCAGCGTCAGCCCGTTGAGCATGCCGAGTGCCATCAGCACCGTGATGCCGTGGCCGTTGGGCGGGATCTCGCAGACGGTGTAGCCGCGGTAGTCCTGCGTGATGGGCTCGACCCATTCAGGGTGGTAGTTCTTGAAGTCGTCCTCGCAGAAGTAGCCGCCCGTGGCACGCGAATGGGCGACGATCCTTTCCATCAGCTCGCCGCGATAGTAGCTCTCGCAGTTCGTCTCGACGAGGGAGCGCATCGTGTCGGCATAGGCGGGGAAACGAAAGACATCGCCCGCGCGGTACGGCGAACCGTCCGGCTTCATAAAGCTCTTCCACCAGTATTCATAGGGGGCGGGGTCCTGCGCCATGACCCTGGCGATGCGCCTGCTGTCGCGCACCCAGAGCTTGCCGACATTGACGGGCACGGCATAGCCGTTTTCGGCGTAGGAAATGGCGGGGGCGAAGAGCTCGGAGAGCGGCTTTGTGCCAAAGCGCGCATTGAGCGCCGCCCAGCCCGCGGGCGCGCCCGGGACCATCGTGGGGAGCCAGCCCTCTTCGGGGACAGCGTCAAAGCCTTTGGCGTGGACCTCGTCTGTGCTCAGCGCCATCGGCGCAACGCCGCTGGCGTTCAGGCCGTAGAGCTTTTTCTCCTTCTCGATCCACACGAGCGCGAAACAGTCGGACCCAAGGCCGTTGCCCGTCGGCTCGAGCAGCGGCATCGCGCCGGCCATGGCGACGGCGGCATCGACGGCGTTGCCGCCATTTTTCAGCACGTCGAGGCCGACCTGTGCGCCGAGGGGAACGGACGTGCAGCACACGCCGTTTTTGGCGTAGACCACGTTGCGGCGGGAAGAATATCGGTAAGTTAACGGATCAAAATTCGGCATGATCGTTCTCACTTTCGTCGTTTTTCCCAGTATAGCAGTCCGCGCGAAAAAGGGCAAGAAAAAGACGCTGTGCGGCGCGGACAGAGCAGCGTGACGGAACCATACGGAAAGCTGGATATTCGCCCTGCAAAAGGGTGATAAATTTACGATTTCCCGCTTGACATCCTATAAAAATGCATTATAATACAATCAACTTCATCATCAATGCCTCCTTTGGCACCGGCCGGGGAGAAAAGGCATCCATGACTGAGCCGTAGGTATTCCGGGCGACCGGATAAGGCTGGGTCGTGGGTGCTGTTACTTTTTTATAGAGAAAAGGAGAACGATATGAACATCAAGCCCTTTGCTGTGGAAGAATGGATGAACGAGTACGAGGTGGGTGCGCTATACAACATCGCCGAGACCTGCGTCGACTCCGTTTCGCTCGACGAGCTTTTCGAGCTCACGGGCGAGAACAAGGAGGACTTTTTGAAGGACTTCTGTGCCCAGCGCTTGACCTATGGCGATATCTGGGGCAGCAAGGCGCTGCGCAGCGGCATTTCCAAGCTCTATCACACGATCAAGGCCGATGAGGTCGTGCTCACGCACGGCGCGGCAGGCGCGAACCATCATGTGTTCTGCTCGCTCATTTCCGCGGGCGACCGTGTGGTCAGCATCATGCCGACCTATCAGCAGCTCTACTCCATCCCCGAGGCCATCGGCGCGGACGTCGCCATCATGCACCTAAAGCAGGAAAACGACTATCTCCCCAACCTGAATGAGCTCAAGAGCCTCGTCACGCCCGAGACGAAAATGATCTGCATCAACAACCCCAACAACCCCACCGGCGCGCTGATGAGTAAGGAGCTGCTGGGGAGCATCGTGGAGATCGCCCGCGGCGTGGGTGCGTACATCCTCTGCGACGAGGTCTACCGACACCTGACGCAGGAGGACGAGTGGTGCGAGTCCATCGTCGACCTCTATGAAAAGGGCATCTCGGTCAGCAGCATGTCCAAGGCCTTCTCGCTTGCGGGCCTTCGCATGGGCTGGATCGCCACGCACGATGAAGCGGCGCGCAAGGCGTTCCTGTCGCACCGCGACTACAATTTAATTAGCTGCGGCATGTTCGACGATGCCATCGCGTCCATCGCCCTGCGCCACAGCGACGTGATGCTCAAGCGCAATCAGCGCATCGTGCGCGAGAACCTCGCCATCCTCGATGACTGGATCAAAGAAAATCCGCACTTTTTCTACACTAAGCCCAAAGCCGGTACGACCGCGCTCGTTTACTACGATTTTGATATCCCCTCCTACGAGTTTTGCAAGCGCATGTACCACGAGACCGGTGCGTTCGTCACGCCGGGCGACTGCTTCGAGCAGCCCCACAGCATGCGCGTCGGCTACGCCTGCGACGTCAACACGCTCAGAGACGGCCTTGCCGCGGTGACGAAGTTTGCCGCGACGCTGTGAGCGGCGAAAACACGCGATAAATAAAAGAAATCCGTCCGGTCATCGACCGGACGGATTTTTGACTTGTAAGGGGTTCACGCCTTGGCCCTGTTCCCGCGCATGAAGTGCAGAATAAGGCCGATGGCCGCGCCGATAAGCGTCGGGCAGATCCAGCCGAGGCCGAGGTCGGCAAACGGTAGGTACTGCTGACCGAACGCCTTGATGGCCGGACCGTGGATGGCGTTGAACACGCTCTCGGGCAGCGCGATGATCAGATCGTAAACGGCAGCGATGAGCGTGAAGCCGATCGTCCAGCAGTACACCGTGCGGTCGTGGCCGAAGAATTTACCGAGCAGCGCCAGCGCAATGAGCGCGATGGAGAGCGGATAGAGGAACATCAGCACCGGCAGCGAATAGCTGATGATGGCGCTGAGGCCGAGGTTCGCAAACAGCAGCGACACGAGGCTGAAAATGATTGCCCAGATGCGGTACTTTGGCCCGTCGGGGAAGAGCGCGCTGAACGTCTCGGCACAGCTCGTGATGAGGCCAACGGCGGTCTTGAGGCACGCGAGCGTCACCGTGGCGGCGAGGATGAAGAGACCGGCGGAGCCGAGGTAGTGCTGTGCGATCTGCGCGAGCGCCGTGCCGCCGTTCTCGCTGGCTTCAAGCACGCCGCGGCTCTGCGTGCCGGCGATCGTGACGGCGATGTAGATGAACGCCATCAGAAGGCTGCTGAAAATGCCCGCGCGGACGGTGCTCCCCGCCACATCGGTGGGATCGTCCACGCCGAGCTCACGGATGACCTGCACGACGATGATGCCAAACGCAAGGCTCGCCAGCGCGTCCATGGTGTTGTACCCTTCGAGGAAACCAGCGAAAAACGGCTGGGACGCATAGTCGCCGAGCGGCTCGACATCCGCGATGGCCGCACTCGGAGAGAGGAGCGCGACGACGACCAGAATGCCGAGGAAGACGAGAAAGCAGGGGTTCAGAATTTTGCCGACCCAGGTCAGGATCTTGCCCGGGCGCAGTGCGAAAAAGAGCGCCGCGGCGAAAAACGCCGCCGAGAAGAGCAGCAGATACAGCGTGCTGCTGCCATTTTGCGGCAGCACCTGCTCAAGTCCCACGGTGAATGACGTCGTCGCGCAGCGGGGAATGGCGAAAAACGGCCCAATGGTCAGATACAGCGCGCAGGTGAAGAACATCGCGTAGGGGCGGTTGACCTTGCTGCTCAGGTCAAAAAGACCGTTGGAGCGGCTGATGCCGAGCGCGGCCACGCCGAGCAGCGGCAGGCCCACGCCCGTGATGAGAAGCCCCAGAATGGCCTGCCAAACGTTGGAACCGGCCATCTGGCCGAGGTGCACGGGGAAAATAAGGTTACCTGCGCCGAAAAACAGGCCGAAGAGCATGCTGGCAACATAGGTGTATTCTTTGGCGGAGAGCTTGCGTTTCATGGTGAGAAATATCCTTTCGTGGCGGCGACAGGGGCAAAATGCCCCGTCCTGAATGATTCGGGTAACAAAAAAACCGGTCTGTTCCCGCACTCTGACATTGCAAGGGGATACTCCCATGCTTGTGGAACATTCCACAAGTGCTTTGCCAGATCAATGGAGCATACCGGATCCATGCTGCCAATCATTGCAGGCAGCGAATCAAACCGAGCCTTGGAAAATGAGGTCGATCAAACCGCTGCCGACTGCTTCGACGACATAGATTCGGACGAATGCCCCTCTACGCCAACGATCAGTCGCCAGCTTACTCCAAAATTGACATTTTTGGACGTAACCATGGTGTTCAAACGATCGCCTCCTTTGCTGCGGAAATTGGCATCATTATACCATGCCATTACAATTTGTCAAGTATCAATGAGAAAATGATATGTTAAAATCGGAAGCGAAAAATTGGGCCGATGGATGAAGCTTCATTCGGGCCACGCAAAGGAGCATGCGGCGCGATAATGCGCCACCTTGCGGTAAAGGCGCGAAAAAGGCGCGAAAACAGACTGCTTTCGCACCTTTTCGGTAAATATAAAGATCAGAACACCACGACGAGCAGCATCTTGAACTGCTCCTGACCGTACACCGCGTGCGGATGGCGCGCGGGCATGACGATGCTCTCACCCTCGTGCAGGATGTGCTCGACGCCGTCGATCGTGATCCGACCCACGCCGTCGAGGCAGGTGACCATCGCGTCGCCGCCGGATTCGTGGGTGCTGATCTCCTCACCCTTGTCAAACGAGAAGAGCGTGATGCTCACGTGCTCGTTCTGCGCCAGCGTGCGGCTGACGACCTGACCGGACTGATAGGCGACCTGATCGCGCAGGGTCAGGACCTCTGCCTTGCTGATATTTTTCATACCGTCCATGATAATTTCCTCCTGTTGAAACGCACGGCGCTGGCCGCCGCACACGATATTATCTCCTATCATGCCCTTTTTGCGAAAAGAGGCAACGATTATTTTGCTTTGTGCGCCAGCACACAGTACCACTCGCTGTTTTCGATGTCAAACACGCCGAACTGCACGGGGAAGGCCTTGACCTGAATGTCCTGATAGCCGAGCTGCGTGAGCTTGTCGAGCAGTAATTTCTGCGGCACGGGGTGGTAGTGCTCCTCAAAACGCTCTTTTTGGAAGATTTTGTTATCGCGCTCGAAGGTGTAGACAAGATTGAAGACAATGGAGCCGTCGGATAAATGGTCCCAGACCTGCATGAGGTTCACGCGGTCGCCGTTTGGCAGAAAGGCGGGATTGTAGCAGTAAAAACGCTTTTTCTGCCCCACGATACGGTCCCAGTTGCGAAGGTCGAAGTAGAGGCAGCCTCCGGGCTCCACGAGCGCGTCCATCTGCTCCAAAACGCCGGTGATCTCGTTGTTTGTCACGTAGGCAAGCGAGTTGCCGGTGCTCATCACGCAGTCGAAGCTGCGGTCAAAATGAGACGTCAGGTCGCGGAAATCGCTCTGCCGCAGGTCGATGGCGATGCCACGCTCGTCCGCCTTTTTGCGGCAGCGCGCGAGCATGCTGCCGCTCAAATCGGAGCCGTACAGCGAGACGCCGAGCTGCCCGAGCGGCAGCGTGAGCGAGCCCGTCCCGATGCTCACATCGAGCGCCGAGCGAATGGGCCTGCCGTCGAAAACGGTCTGCCAGTGGGAGAGGGTCTGTGCATCCTTTTTCGGGGAGTCGAAGAGGTCGTAGATGTCGGTGCGGTCGTAGACGCTGGCCATAGAGCATGCTCCTCCTGATAAAATATTGTATCGCGCCCCGCGCTCAGCGCTTTTTGCGCTGGGACGAGGACGGGATGTCCATCTCCGCGCGGTACTTGGCGACAGCGCGGCGGCTGACCTCGATGCCGAGAGCCGAGAGCGCCAGACGAAGCGCCTCGTCCGAGAGCGGCGCGGCCGGGTCCTCTGCGCGAATGAGGCTTTGCAGCCGCTGCTTGACCGCGTGGGACGAGACTGCCGCGTCGGGGCGGATCGCCGTGGTGAAAAAGCTGCGCACGGGGATGATCCTGCCCTGGAACTGAATGTATTTATTCTGCGCCGCACGGCTCACGGTGGAGGTGCTGACGCCCATTTTTTCGGAAAGCTGCTGCATCGTCACGGGCAGCAGTGCCTCGCCGCCACAGAAAAAGCCGTGCTGCTCGCGCCCGATGAGCGTGAGCATCTGTACGAGCGTGTCGCAGCGGGTGTGGACGCCCTTGATGAGGGCCTGTGCTTCGGAGAGCTTTTCTTTCACGTAGCGCTGGACCTCGGGGTCGTCGCTCGTGTTCATCAGCGCGGCGTATTCGGCGTTGACGGACAGGCGCGGCAGGATGCGCTCGTTGAGCTCGATGACGAGCTGGCCCTGCTGCACGGAAAATTCCGCGTCGGGGGCGACATAGGCGATCTGCTCGCTGCCGGCAAAGCTGCGCGAGGGGATCGGGTTGAGCGCGAGTATCTTGGCCGCAGCGGCCCTGGCTTCACCGACGCTGACGCCGAGCAGAACGGCAAGGCCGGAAAAGTTGCGCTTGCCGAGCATTTCTAAGCCGTCGCGCGCGATCTTCAGCGCCAGCGGGTCGAGCGAGCGGCCCTGCGCGAGCTGGAGCGTCAGGCATTCCGACAGGTTCCGCGCGCCGACACCCGGCGGGTCGAGCATCTGCACGGCGAAGAGTGCCTGCTCGAGCGAGAAGAGCGGGATGTCGAATTCGCGTGACAGCTCTTCGAGCGGGCAGTCGAGATAGCCGCGCTCGTCGAGACAGTCGATCAAAAAGCGGCACAGGCGCAAAAGCTCATCATCGACGAGCTTCATCTGCCCGATCTGCTCGGTCAGGTGGTCACGGAACGTTTTTTCGCGCGTCAAAAAGGCGGTGAAGTCCTGCACCTCCTCCATATCGGAGGAGGTGACGCCGCGCCACGAGTCCGCCTCGCGCACCTCGAGCGGTTCACGCTCGGCGGGAGTGGCCTCGCTGGGGAGCTCGGTCTCGTAATAGGTGGGGGACTGTACGTCGAGCAGCGGATTTGAGAGCGCGACTTCCTGCACGTATTCGGCAAGCTCCGGCGCGGAGAGCTGCAAACAGTCGAGCGACTGGCGCATCGTCTGCGTCAGCACGAGCTTTTGGCTCAGCGTCTGCCTCTGTTCAAGCTGCACGATAGATTCCCTCCTCAAATGATGCTCATTCAGTAAATTAAAGTATAGCAGTTTTCGCCTTTTTTCGCAATACACAGATGCGCGGGAATGTCCCCAAAAAAGCAAGGGGACATTCAGATCGCGCAAAAAAGCAGGGCGGCCCAAAGCCGCCCTGCTTGGTGCAAAGGGAATGTTGTGTTACGGCAGCGGGATCTCCTTGCTGTCGAAGAGCGTCTTGAGCTCGATCGAGGTGCGCGAGTCGCCGAACTTCTTGATGAGGGAGAGAAGCTGGTCGAGCTGCTGCGTGTCGCGCACGGCGAAGCGGAGCAGCGCGTTGAACTCACCCACCACGTGATAGTGGCTGATGATGGCGCTCTGCGAGGCGCAGAAATCGCAGAATTTGTCGTACTTGTCCGGCTCGAGCGCAACGGAGATAAAGCCTGTGATGTTGCAGTCGAGCTTCGTGCGGTCGATGTCGATGTGATAGCCGCGGATCACGCCGCTTTCCTCCATCCGGCGAATGCGTTCCGACACGGCGGGCGGCGTCAGCCCCACAAGGTCTCCCATGCGGCGCAGCGTGCAACGGCTGTCGTCCTGGAGGAGGTTGAGGATTTGGTAGTCAGTCCGATCCATCATATTCTCCCTCTACCGTTCTCTTACACGATCTCGCCGCGCTTGATGACGGTTTTTGCAAGATTGCTGCCAACGCGGTAGCAGATGTAGTCGAGGTCGGGCGCGTCCCAGATGACAAGGTCGCCCAGCTTGCCCTCTTCGACAGAGCCGACCTTGTCGGCAAGGTCGATCGCCGCGGCGCCGTTGAGCGTGACAGCCGTGAGAACCTCCTCCGGCGTCAGCTTGTACTTGAGGCAGCCGAGGTTGATGACAAACTGCATGTTCAGGCACGGGCAGGAGCCGGGGTTGAAGTCCGTCGCCATTGCAACGGGCACGCCGGCTTTGACCATGTCGCGCGCGGGCGCGAACACCGCGCCGAGGTTGAAGCTCGTCGCGGGCAGCAGGCACGCGATGACGCCGCCCTTGGCCATGGAGGCAATGCCCTCCGGCGGGCAGACGATCAGGTGCTCAGCCGAGATCGCGCCGATCTCACCGGCGAGCTGGCTGCCGCCGATGGCCTCGATCTCGTCGGCGTGGATCTTCGGGCGCAGACCGTACTTGAGACCCGCTTCGAGCACCTGACGGGACTCTTCGACGGTGAAGGTGTCGGCCTCGCAGAAGACGTCGCAGAACTTGGCGATGCCCTGCTCCTTGACCTTGGGCATCATCTCCTCGCACACGAGGCGGACGTACTCTCCGCGGTTGGACTTATATTCCGCGGGGACAAGGTGCGCGCCCATGAAGGTCGCGACGAGGTCCATGCGGTGGTGATCGTTGAGGTCCTTGATGACCTCGAGCGCCTTGAGCTCATGCTCGGTGGCAAGGCCGTAGCCGCTCTTGGCCTCGACCGTGGTGGTGCCGAAGCCCATCATCTCGTCGAGCGCCTTGGAGGCCTTGACGGCGAGCTCCTGCTCGCTGGCCTGACGGGTGGCGTTCGTCGTGGACTGGATACCGCCGCCCGCGTTCTGAATGTCGAGATAGCTTGCGCCGTGGAGCTTGAGACCCAGCTCGTTCTGGCGCCAGCCGCCGAAGATGAGGTGGGTGTGGGCGTCGACAAGGCCGGGGGTGACGAGATGACCCTCCGCGTCGACGACTTCCGCGCCCTCACAAGCGGGAACCGCGCCGGTACCGACGGAGGCGATGATGCCGTCCTCAATGAGCACCCACGCATCCTTTAAGAATTTGATCTTGCCCTGCTCCTCGCCGCGATGGGCGGATCTGCCCTCAGGCGTCGCCAGCAGGCCGATGTTTTTGACCAGTAACTTTTTCATAGTAAATGTTGTCCTTTCTCACTGTTGGAAAGAGCATTCTGTTCGATGGCTTGTCAAAAAAGCCTCGCAGAGTTTTACCCGCAAGGGGTACGCGGCATCCGTGAGGCGGCAGAGCCGCCAGCGGCTGCCCAGGCCGCCCGCAGGCGGCAAATAAATTGAGATCATCTTTCCGACGACATGTGCGTCGGAAAGATTCTTTGCGCTCCGCAAGTGTGCGAGCAAAGCGAGTGCGCGCAGCGGAGTGTATCCAGCTCAAAAAAGGGGCATATTTCTATGCCCCTTTTTTGAAGTAAATTTTAGTGCATGTATTCCTTCACGGCCTTCTCGCAGAGCTCTTCGTCCGCGACGTAAGGCATGGTGATGTGATCCTGACCCTCGTACATCTTGTTGTACTCGGCGACAGTGGTCATGGCGTTCTCGTTGCGCGCCCAGCTGCGGCGGGCAACGCCGACCATGGTATCCCAAGGCATGGACATGCGCAGAATGGTGTCGACACGCTCGGAGCCGTCGAGGACCATACCGAAGCCGCCGTTGATGGCGCGGCCGATGCCCGTACCACCGCCGTTGTGCAGGGCGATGTAGCTCATGCCGCGGGCAGCGTTACCAGCGTAGCACTGGGTCGCCATCTCGGCCATGATGTTGGAGCCGTCCTTGATGTTGGAGGTCTCACGGAAGGGCGCATCGGTACCACCGGTGTCGTGATGGTCACGGCCAAGGATGACGGGGCCGATCTCACCGTTGCGAACCATCTCGTTGAACTTGAGCGCGAGGTTCATGCGGCCCATGGCATCCTGATAGAGGATACGGCACTGGGTGCCGACGACCAGCTTGTTCTTCTCAGCGTCGCGGACCCAGACATAGTTGTCGTAGTCCTGATAGCGGCGGTTGTGGGCCTTGATGTACTCGGCGGCAGCCATGTCGGTCTTGTGCAGATCCTCGGGGTTGCGGCTCAGGCAGCACCAACGGAACGGGCCGTAGCCGAAGTCGAACAGGCAGGGACCCAGGATATCTTCGACGTAGGAGGGGAAGATGAAGCCGTCGAGGTCGTTCTCACCGTTCTTGCAGATGCTCTTCACACCGGAGTCGTAAACAGCCTTGAGGAAGCTGTTGCCGTAGTCGAAGAAGTAGGTGCCGCGCTCGTGGAACTTGCAGATCATCTCATAGTGATGCTGCAGCGTCTTGTCGACGAGGACACGGAAGCCGTCGGGATCCTTGTCGAGCATTTCGGTGCGCTGCTCGAACGTGAGGCCCTGCGGGCAGTAGCCGCCGTCATAAGGCACGTGGCAGGAGGTCTGGTCGCTCATCAGGTCGACATGGACGTTGTTGTTGTACAGGTACTCGAGCAGGTCGACAATGTTGCCGCAGTAGGCGACAGCGCAGGGCTTGCCTTCCTTCTGGTGATCGAGAGCGATCTTGGTGGCCTCTTCGAGAGAGTCGGTGCGGTGGCTGACCCAGCCCTGAGTGTAACGGGTCTCGATACGGGAATCGTCGACCTCGGCGATGATGGAGGCAGCGCCGGCAATCTCAGCAGCCTTGCCCTGAGCGCCGCTCATGCCGCCAAGACCGGCGGAGACGAACAGACGGCCGGCGAGGTTCTGATCGTTGGGGATGCCGAGCTTCAGACGGCCGGCGTTGAGCAGCGTGTTGAACGTGCCGTGGACGATGCCCTGGGGGCCGATGTACATCCAGCCGCCGGCGGTCATCTGACCGTAGTTGGCAACGCCGAGCGCGGCAGCGCGGTTGAAGTTCTCCTGGTCATCGAAGGTACCGACCATCAGGCCGTTGGAGATGATGACGCGCGGAGCCATCTTGTGGGAGTGGAACAGGCCCAGAGGATGACCGGACATGACGACGAGGGTCTGCTCATCGGTCAGCTGCTCGAGGTACTTCTTGATCAGGCGGTACTGCATCCAGTTCTGGCAGACCTGACCGGTCTCACCGTAGGTGACGAGCTCGTAGGGATACAGAGCGATATCGAAGTCGAGGTTGTTGTCGATCATGACCTGAATGGCGCGGCCCTCGATGCACTTGCCCTTGTACTCGTCGATGGGCTTGCCGTAGAGCTTGCCCTCGGGACGGAAGCGGTAACCGTAGATACGGCCGTGCTCTTCGAGCTCCTGCGCAAACTCCTTGGCCATCTGCTCATGATGGTCGGGGTGGATGTAACGCAGAGCATTCTTGATGGCGAGCGCCTTATCGGCCTCGGTCAGGTGGGATTCGCGGCGGGGTGCGCGACGGTAGCCCTCTTCGAACTTCGGATACTCAGGAAGCTCGTAGTCCAGCTTGATCGTCATCGCATCGTCTGCAAGATTGATCATGGTGGGTTCCTCACTTTCATAAAAATATTTCTGTAAAAACCGATAAAAATGAAAACAGAATTCTCACTTTTCTTTACAACTTGCATTATAACAAAGATGTGCTATAATGAAAAGTACTTAATTTATCTGTATACCATACCGCAAAAGTATGACATGGAGGACAAGCGATGAAGCTCAGACAGCTGGAATACTTCTGCGCGGTGGCGGAGGAGAAAAGCATCTCCGCCGCGGCGCGCGAGCTGCACGTGGCGCAGCCGCCGATCTCGCGCCAGATCGCGCAGCTCGAGGAAGAGCTCGGCGTGCAGCTTTTCCTGCGCGGCAGCAAGGGCATGTCCCTCACCGACGCGGGACAAAGCCTGTATCAGCAGACGCAGCAGATCTTTCAGGACATCCGCCGCGTGGAGGACAGCGTGCGCAGCGTGGGCACGGGCATGAGCGGGCGCATCAAGCTCGGCGTCATCTACTCGGCGATGTCGTATGCGTTACATTATATAAATGAATATCACAGCCGCTATCCGCAGGTGGAGCTCTTCATCCGTGTGGGCTCGCCGCAGGAGCTCATCGAATCGCTCAACCGCGGCGAGCTGCATGCGCTGTTCCTGCGCACCGCCGCGCGCGAGCCGAGCGGATTGCAGGAGCGCATTCTGGGCGAGGACGCGCTCGAGCTCATCATGCGCGAGGATCTGGACCCCGCGCCGGAACTGAACGAGGTACCCATCGAGCGGCTCGAGGGCGTGCCGATGTGCCTTCTGCGCTCGGACGACCTGTGGAGCTACAACGACTTTTTGGTGCAGGAGTGCCAGCGCAGCGGCTTTACGCCGAATGTGACCTGCCACTGCTACGATACGCCCATGGCGATGCAGATGGTGCTCTCGGGTTTTGGCATCAGCTTTCTGCCAAAGTCCATCCTGAGCACGCATCCGGGCGCGCCCTTAAAGGCAAAGCCCGTGCGCGGTCTGCCGATCCGCTCGTATGCCGTTTTGGCATGGAACAGCGCGGTGCTCAGCGCCCCGTGTGTGCAGCGCTTCGTCGAGGAGAAGATGACTTAAAAAAATTAAGCCGCCGTTGAAAAAAGAGAAAGAAAACCTGTTTACTCCCCCGTTGGGCCGCGATATAATGGCGGCGCTGAACAAAAATGGACGGGCGCAGCGCGCCTGTCTGAGCAAAATGACGATACAAAATAAATTGACGGAGGAAAACAACCATGGCAAAGTTGATCGAATGCATCCCCAATTTCAGCTGCTCCAAGGAAAAGGACGAGGCCACCTATAATGCCCTCGTCGAGACCGCCAAGAGCGTTCCCGGCTGCACCCTGTTTGACGCCCAGACCGACGGCAACCATAACCGCTGCGTCTTCACCCTCATCGGCTCTCCCGAGGCCATCGAGGAGGTCGCCTTCCAGCTGACGAAGGTCGCCACCGAGCGCATCGACATGAACAAGCATCACGGCGAGCACAAGCGCATGGGCGCTACCGACGTTATCCCCTTCGTTCCCCAGATGGACGTGACCGTTGAGGAAGCTGTCGAGATGTCCAAGCGCGTTGCCCAGCGTATCTGGGACGAGCTGAAGGTCCCCTCCTTCCTGTATGAGGACAGCGCCACCCGTCCTGAGCGCCGCAACCTCGCTACCTGCCGCAAGGGCGAGTTCGAGGGCATGCCCGAGAAGCTCCTGCAGGAGGATTGGGCTCCCGACTACGGCGAGCGCAAGATCCACCCCACCGCCGGCATCACCGCCATCGGCGCCCGTATGCCGCTGGTCGCGTTCAACTGCAACCTCGAGACCTCTGATGTTGAGGTCGCCAAGAAGATCGCCAAGGTCATCCGCGGCTCTTCGGGCGGCTTCCGCAGCTGCAAGGCCATGGGCTTCATGCTTGAGGACCGCGGCATCGCGCAGGTCTCCATGAACATGGTCAACTATGAGGATACCCCGCTGTATGTCACCTATGAGATGATCAAGGCCCTCGCCGAGCGCTACGGCACCCGCGTCATCGAGAGCGAGATCGTCGGCCTGACCCCGGCCAAGGCTCTGATCGACTGCGCCGAGTTCTACCTCAAGGCCAAGGACTTCGACTGCAAGAACCAGGTCATGGAGTATCACCTGATCGACATGGAATAAAATACTTCAAAAATGCGCTTTCAGCGCATTTTTGAGCGCAACCAGGAAAAGCGGCAGGCCGCTTTTCCTGGTTGGTTTACAGTCCGCTGCGTCGCACTCGCTTTCGCTCGCACGCTGGCGGACTGCAAAGTGTTTTTTCTGACGCGCACGCCCCAGGGCGGCTTCTCTTGCCGCTTTGCGGCAATTCACCTTCTGTCGTCAGAAAAAACGAATAAAATCGTTTGCTGCCGGGAGGCGGCAACGGCTGCGACGCTTTTGGCTCGTGCGGGCGTTGGCTGCTCCAAGAGGGGCGGCTGACCGTAAAGGTGCGGCGATGCCCGCGCGGGACGAAAACGGCGCGAAATGATGAAAGGAAATATTCAACATGATGAAGTTAGCTGATATGACCGTTACCGGCTTTGCCGATACCGTTGCCTCCGATGCTCCCGCGCCGGGCGGCGGCTCCTGCGCCGCGCTCTATGGCTCCATCGGCGCCGCGCTGACCGCGATGGTCGGCGGCCTGACCCAGGGCCGCAAGAAGTATGCCGAGTATGCCGAGCATGCTGCCGAGGTCGAGAAGAAGGGCAACGAGCTCAAGACCCGCCTGCTCGACGTTATGGACCGCGACACCGAGGCGTTCAACGTCGTCTCCGCCGCGTTCGGTATGCCCAAGGCGACCGACGAGGAGAAGGCTGCCCGCTCCGCCGCCATCCAGGAGGGCCTGAAGGGCTGCACCAAGACCCCGATGGAGATGATGGAGCTCATCGACGAGACCCTGACGCTTGCACAGTCCCTGCTGGGCCGATTCAACGACACCTCCGCGAGCGACCTGGGCGTTGCGTTCCTGTCCCTCAAGGCCGGTATCCAGGGCGCATGGCTCAACGTGCTCATCAACGTCGGCTCCCTGAAGGATCAGGAGTTCGCCGCTGAGTACCGCGCCAAGGGCGAGGCCCTGCTCGCGCACGCTCTGCCCCTTGCCGACGAATGCTACGCTGAGATCGTCAAGCTCATCGAGGGCTAAACGAAAAGATTCATCAAAAAATGGCTTCGGTGCGCGCACACCGAAGCCATTTGCATTGCAAAGGAGTTGTATTTTTCCATGACCATCCAGCATTTAACACCGGGTGACTACATTACGACCAAGTGGTCTGGCGGCCTGACGACCCAGCTCGGCATCGCGCCTGCGGGCGCGGTGTACGCCGATCGCGACTTTCTGTGGCGGCTGAGCTCCGCGACCGTTGAGGACGCAGAGTCCGACTTTACGGCGCTGCCCGACTATGAGCGCCTCATTTCGACGCTTGAGGGCACGATCGAGCTCAACCACAACGGCGGCGAGAAGCTGACGCTGAATCCCTACGAGGTCCACCGCTTCGACGGCGGCGACGACACGCACTCCTGGGGCCGCTGCCGCGACTTCAACCTCATGCTCCGCAAGGGCAAGTGCGAGGGCAAGATGCGCGGCGAGCACCTTGCGGCGGGCGAGCACAAGAGCGCCCACGGCTGCGAGGGCATGACGCTCATCTACTGCGGCGTGGGCGAGGTTCACGTCATCGTCGGCGACGAGAGCGTCGAGCTCAAGGCTGACGAGGCCGCGCGCCTCGACGGCTACGCGGGCGAGATCAAGCTCTGCTCCAAAACGGGCGCAAAGCTGATGCTTGCCAAGGCGAAGGCGGTTTGAGTCCTGATGCGGGAAGTCTCAAAAAATGGGTCTCTGCAAAGATGCAGAGACCCATTTTTTATTTGCACTGTGATCTGCGGAACGCGGAAGAAGATCAACCGGCTATCGGGAGCGTTTCTGCGCCGAGGTCGACGATGTTTGCGCCCGCGGCGGGCGCAGTTTTGACGCTCTCGCTTGTCGCCTGTGCGGTGGAGGCGAGATCAAACGTCACCTCGCAGAGGTTGCGCACCTGCACGCTGCCCTTGGCGGACGCCTGATTGCCGCTCGACTTGACGGTCATATTGAGCGTTGCGAGCGCACCGGACTCATCGGCCATCGCCATCTTGCACACGAGCGTCGCGGACGCGCCCTGTACGGTCATGTCGAGCGCGAAATCGGTCAGGCCGTCTTTCTTGAGCGAGTCGGCGGTGTAGTTCGTCTCACTGTCCATGCTGTTCATCAGCTTGGCGAGCTCGGCAAGGCCGAAGTGCCACTGATATCCGCTGCCGGACTTGACAAACGTGCTGTCGGCGTACATCAGCTTGATGAGCTGTGCGGCGGCGGTGCAGCCTTCCCAGGAAGCAAAGAAGTGGTTGGCGTCGCCCTGCTGCATCATGGCATAGAGCAGGTGACCAAAGGTTGTGGCAGACGCAGACGCAGACGCGGCGGAAATGGCCTGCTGATAGAGCTCAGAATAGTTCAGCTCGCCGAGGGCGTACCACGTGCCGCTCTTGCTTTCGCTCATCGCGTCGAGAAGCGGGCTCTTGATATAGGCCTTGTCGGAGAGGATGGCCTCGGCGCTGAACTTGGCAAGCTGTGCGCGGTACTCGGCGGGGATAGAGTCCTCGACGAGAGACTCTAAAAGCTCGAGCATGGAGGAGAGGTCAAGGCTCATCGTCAGGTTGGCCGCATCCTTGCCGGCGAGCACGGTCATGCTGCCGGAGTAGGGATAGCTCTTGTCGCCGTTGATGCTGTCGACGACCTTGACGGCGCCCTTGGCGGTCAGCGTGCTCTTCTGCGTCTTGGAGAGATCGGCGCTCTTGCTCTGCTGAGCAAGAAGGCTGTTGAGGATGGTGAGATCCTTGTCGACAGCCGCCGCCCAGGTATCCTCGCCCATCAGGAAGGCGAGCTTGTAGTCATTGTCCCAGAACACGTCGTAGCCGAGCACCTGCGAGAAAAAGCGCAGCGGCACCATGGTGCGGCCCTTGTCGATGTAGGAAACGATGTCCATCTTGACGGTCGAACCATCGGAGAGCGTGATGACGTCCGTGCCGATGACGTGAGTGAAGCTCACGTCACCCATCTTGACGCTTGCGGTGCGCGTGGCGGCGTCATAATCGACGACTGCACCCATAGCCTCGACTGCGGCGCGCATGGGCACCATGGTGCGGCCGCCCTTGAGCACAGGCACCGCGTCGGGGAAGGCGACGCATTTGTCGTTCAGAAGGACGTTGATCTGACCGGCGGCAGCGCCGAGCTCCTTGAGCGCCGCGGCACGCTGCTCGGCCTCGGCCTTGACAAGCTCGGCTTCCAATGCAGCCCAGTCGAAGTCCTCGTCTTCCGCCGTGTCCGCAGCGTAGGCGGGGACGGCGAGGGAGAGTGCCAGCGTTAACGCCAGCAGCAGGGCAAGAAATTTTTTCATGACAATAGCTCCTTTCAAATGACAGATCAAAAATCAGACAAAGAAATGGGTTACTGCTTAAAATATAACATGAAAGGCTGCGCTTTGCAAGTTTGCAGGCGCAGCCTTTCAGAAAATTTAAGAAGTGGGTCATCCCCGTCCGCGGCCGATCAGGCAGCAGAGGAGGAACGCCGCAAGGTCGCAGACGACGACCGTCGCGCCCACGGGGGTGGAGAGCAGATACGACCCCGTGAGCCCGAGGCAGAAGCACATGACCGAGAGCCCCGCGGCAAAGCACACGACAGAGCGGAAGCTCTTGAACACCCGCATCGCGGACAGCGCCGGGAAGATGATGAGGCTCGAGAGCAGCATCGCGCCCATCATGCGCATACCGAGCACGACGGTGAGCGCCGTTAGAACGGACAGGATCGTCTTGTACGTGCCGACGCGCACGCCCGTCGCGCGGGCAAAGGACTCGTCGAACGTGACGGAAAAGAGCTTGTGGTAGAAGAGAATGTAGAGCGCGAGCACGCAGAGCGCGAGCGTGACGCTCAGGATGACGTCCGAGCGCGACATGGCAAGAATGCTGCCGAACATATAGCTGTCGACATCCGTGGTCATGCCGGTCGTGAGCGAGGTGACGATGACGCCGATGGCGAGCGCCGAGGCCGAGAACACCGCGATCATCGCGTCTGCGCTGACGCGGCTCTTTTCCGCGACGTGCATCAGGATGAACGCCGCGATGACCACAACGGGGATGGAAAACCACAGCGGCGCGAAGCCGCATGCCACCGCGACCGACAGCGCGCCGAACGACACGTGGCTCAGCCCGTCGCCGATCATGGAGTAGCGCTTCAAAACGAGCGGCACGCCGAGCAGCGACGCGCACAGTGAGACCAAAATGCCGACAACAAACGCGCGCACGATGAAAGGATAGGCGAACATCGAAAGAAGCAGCTTCATGCGCGCTCACCTCCAAACCGTTTGCCGGCGGGCGACGATAAAAACTTGCTTACCGTGCCGTAAAAGCAGCCTGCGCGGTCGACGCAGAGGATGTGCTTTGCCTCGCGCAGGGCATTTTCAATGTCGTGCGTGACCATGATGATGGCCATGCCCTCGCGCTCGTTCAAATAGCGCAGCGTTTTGTAAAGGTCCTGCATGCTCGCGGGGTCAAGGCCCGTGACCGGCTCGTCGAGGATGAGCAGGTCATTTGCCGCGCACAGGGCGCGCGCAAGCAGCACGCGCTGCTGCTGCCCGCCCGAGAGCTCGCGGTAGCACTTGTCCTTTAATTCCAGCACGCCGAGCTTGCCGAGGTTCATCAAAGCCGCCGACTTCTCCTCCGCCGTGTAGAAAAAGCGCGCGCGGCGGTTTGAAAAGCCCGAGAGCACGACCTCCGTGACCGTTGCGGGAAAGTCGCGCTGCGTGGGCGTCTGCTGGGGCAGATATCCGAGTCGGCCCTCGCGCTGGGCGGGGCAGTCGATCTTGCCCGCGAGGGGCGAGAGAAGCCCGAGGAGTGAGCGCAGCAGCGTCGATTTGCCGCTGCCGTTTTCGCCGACGATGCAGAGGTAGTCCCCCGCGCGGACGGTGAGGGTCAGGTGCTCCAAGAGCGGTTTGTGCTCGTAGCCGAGCGTGACGTCCTCGCACGCGAGGACGATGGGCGATTCATTCATTCGTTGAGCCCCTTTCTGAGTGCTTCGTAGTTGCGCTCCATGAGCGTGAGGTAGGTCTCGCCCGCGTCAAAGTCCGCGCGCGAGACGGTCTGCATTGAATACAGGGTGTCGACCGCCGCGCCGGTGCACTCGCTCACCACAGCGGCGACCTTTTTCGTGCCGAAGTCGATGGTGTAGACCACGGGGATGCCCTCGTCCTCCACCTTGTCGATGAGGTACTTGATCGTCGCGAGCGACGGCTCGGTGTCGCCCGAGCAGCCGTGGAACGCCGCGCGGTAGTCCAAGCCGAATTCGCGGCAGAAGTAGAGCATCGGGAAGCGGTCGGCGAAGACGAGAAGTTTACGCGGCGCGGACGCGCAGAGGTCGGCAAAGCGCGCGTCGAGTGCTTCGATCTGCGCACAGTAGCCATCACAGTTCGCGCGGTAGAAATCCTCGTTTGCGGGATCGGCCTTGCAGATCGCGTCGCAGACGGCGCGGCAGAGGACAACGGCGTTTTTCGGCGACGTCCAGATGTGCTCGTCGTATTCGACCTCGTCGCTGTCGTGCTTATCTTCTTCATGATCGTGGTCATGGTCATCATGGTCATCGTGGCTGCCATGCTCATGGTCGTGGTCATGGCCGTCCGCGCCCTGCATGCCCTCGACATATTCCTCGTCGAGCGCGTCGACGTAGTCCATCATGCGCGATGCGACGGCGATGTGCTCCCCTGCCGCGTCCAGCATGCTCTCGACCCAGTATTCGCCCTCGCCGCCATTGTAGAGAAAGACATCGGCTTCGGAGATCGTGACCGCGTCGAGCGGCGTGGGCTCGAAGCTGTGCGCTTCGCGCCCCGGCGAGAGCAGAAGCGTTACATCCGCGCGGTCGCCGACGATGGCGCGGGCGAAGTCATAATAGGGGAAAAGCGTCGCGACGATCTGGATTTTGCCGTCGTCCGCCTTTTCCACAGGCACGGCGCAGGCGGCGAGGGAAAATGCCAGCGCGAGCGCCAAAAGAAAGGAAGCAATGCGTTTCATGCGCCCTCCTGACACTCGCGGCACAGGCCGTAGAACATCGTTTTGCGGGGATTGATGGAAAAGCCGTGCTCACGCTCCAAATGCTCGTAGAGCGGCGAAAGCCGGTGACAGTCGAGGTGCACGATGCGCCCGCAGCGCTCGCACTTAAAGAGGCAGCAGTCCGATGCGCAGCCGTGGGTGCAGAACTGGTAGTATGCGCCCTCATCCGTCGTGACCTTGTGGACGCTGCCCTGCCGCTCGAGCTTTTCAAGCTGCCGGTACACCGTCGCGATGCCGATGTGCTCGCCCTGCTCGCGCAGCGCGTCGACGATCGCCGCCGCGCTGACCGGCGAGTCTGCGCGCTCGGAAAGGCAGTCGAGCACCGCCTTTTGCTGTTTGGTCGTATAGGTCGCCATAGTGGCCTCCTGAATTTGAAAATGAAAATCAATTTCAAATTATAGCCGAAAATTTTCGCCTGTCAAGTATTTTGTGCAGGCAAATCTTGCCAATTGCCGCTGAAAATGGTAAAGTCAAGGTGAAAGCACCGGGAATGAGAGACCGTGTGCAGGAAGAATATCCTGTGGAAAAAGAAAGGAGAGCCAGCATGAACTGCCCCTACTGTGCAAAAGAGATGGAGTCCGGCTACCTGTGCGGCGGCAGCGGCTACGAGCTTCTATGGACCGAAGAGCCGTTCAAGATGACCTCCCTCCCGACTGGAAACGATTTCTTCGTCTGCAAAGCATCCGACGTCTACCGCCCTATCGCCCACCTTTGCCGCACCTGCGGCAAGATCGTCCTGGACATCAAAAAATAAGAAAGCGCCGCGGATCTCTCGACCCGCGGCGCTTTCCGCAAAAATCTATCACACAGCATTCGCCGCACCGCGGCGAACAGGCCCGCGCACCCCGCCACATTTGCCGCCCGCAGGCGGCAAATAATCTTAATCGTTTTTTCTGACGACACGTGTGTCAGAAAAAAACTTCTCAGCCCGCAAGTGTGGAATTTGCCCGCCAAGGCGGGCAAATTATGCGCACAGCGGGCTGCATCCCCCAAAATAAAAGGAACCGTCCCATCGGGACGGTTCCTTTTATTTTGAGTTTGTTTTATTCGTAGATGGGGTACTTCTTCGTCAGGGCGACAACAGCCTCCTGAGCAGCGGTCTTGTTGCCTTCGAAGTCACGGGCGACCATACCCATGATGCGGGCGATCTCCTTCATGTCCTCTTCCTTCAGGCCGCGGGTGGTGGCAGCGGGAGTGCCGACGCGGATACCGGAAGTGACGAACGGCTTCTCGGGGTCGTTGGGGATGGCGTTCTTGTTGACGGTGATGAAGCACTCGTCCAAGCGACGCTCGATCTCCTTACCGGTGATGTTGAAGTTGCGGACGTCGACGAGCATGAGGTGGTTGTCGGTGCCGCCGGAGACCAGACGGAAGCCTTCAGCCTTCAGACCCTCGGCAAGAACGGCAGCGTTCTTGACGACCTGCTCACCGTAGGCCTTGAACTCGGGCTTGAGCGCCTCGCCGAAGCAGATGGCCTTGGCAGCGATGATGTGCTCAAGCGGGCCGCCCTGGGTGCCGGGGAACACGGCGGAGTCGATCTTCTTGGCCAGGTTGATGGTCTCCATCTCGCCGGTCTCGATGTTCTTCTTGGTGATCTCGTTCTTGCACAGGATCATGCCGCCGCGGGGGCCGCGCAGGGTCTTGTGGGTGGTGGTGGTGACAACGTCGGCATAGGGCACGGGGCTCTCGTGAACGCCAGCGGCGACGAGACCGGCGATGTGGGCCATATCGACCATGAAGAAAGCGCCGACGGAATCAGCGATCTCACGGAACTTGGCGAAGTCGATCTTGCGGGGATAGGCGGAAGCGCCGGCAAGGATCATCTTGGGCTTGCACTCCTGCGCGATGCGGTAGACCTCGTCGTAGTCGATCATTTCGGTCTCATCGTTGAGGGAGTAGGGGACCTGATGGAGGTACTGGCCGGAGATGTTGACCGGGCTGCCGTGGGACAGGTGGCCGCCGTGGGCGAGGTTCATGCCCATGAAGGTGTCGCCGGGCTGGAGCATAGCCTTGAACGCGGCCAGGTTGGCGGAAGCGCCGGAGTGGGGCTGGACGTTGGCATGCTCAGCGCCGAACAGCTTGCAGGCGCGCTGACGGGCGATCTCTTCGGTCTCGTCGACGCAGTAGCAGCCGCCGTAGTAGCGCTTGCCGGGATAGCCCTCGGCGTACTTGTTGGTCAGGCACGTGCCCATAGCCATCATGACAGCCGGGGAGACGATGTTTTCGGAGGCGATCAGCTCGATGTTGCGCTGCTCGCGGTGATACTCCTTCTCAATAGTGGCGCCGACTTCGGGGTCATACTGGGACAGGAATTCCATGGTTTCTTTGATCATGGTGTGTGTTCCTCCTCTGATTTTTCAGTCGATTGATATATTACCGGCGGCTAAGCTGAAAAGTGCGAACTTATGCCGGTTCTCTCACACCTTAGAATAGCAAAAAAAGTAAGGCCCTGTCAAGGAAAACCGGGCCTTGGAGGGACTGAATTTATTAGGGAAAAGAGGAATATCACCTTAAAAACGTAAAAGTGTGCAAAAAGGGTCGAAAAAGGATTGACGCGCGTTGTGCAGTCTGCTATGCTGGGCCTGCAAAGGGTTCAAATTTTTAAGAGCCCTGTGCATCGGCAGAGTAGGAAGCCATGTGTTTACGCGAAGAGCGAATAGTGCCGTCGGGATGGGAAGTTGCCCGCGGACGAAAAACCCATGGTTTGCAGTATGGTTTCCGCATCCGCTTGCCACTCAGAAGAGAGTTTAAGTGAGGCCTCTCCTCCGCGTGGTTCCTGCCATCCGGAGGGAGAGGTATTTTCTTTTTTCACCGGATCAAGCCGTTCCGCGCGGCACCGCAGCCGCGGGAAGATCTTTTTATGAAAAAAGGAGGTCCTCACAATGTCCCTTCAGATCGAAGCGCTTTCCCCCATCATGTGGACGATCATCATCGCAGTCGCCCTCGTGCTCATCGCCGCGGTGGTCTTCACGTGGAAGTCCTCGGCCATGTCCACGCGCAAAATGGTCACCATCGCCATGCTGACCGCCGTCTATGTCGTGCTGAACTTTGCCGGCACGGTGCGTCTTGGCTGGATCAACATCTCCGTCGCGTCGCTGCCTGTTATCGTGGGCGCAATGCTCTACGGCCCGGTCGGTGGCCTTCTCGTCGGCCTTCTCGGCGCGTTCATGGGTCAGCTTCTCACCTATGGCGTGACCGCGACCACCATCCTGTGGATCCTGCCGCAGGCGGCACGCGGTCTGCTCGTCGGCATCTACGCCAAGCACTGCGGCTACAGCTTCAGCCGCGGACAGCTTACCGCGGCGCTGATCGGGACGGCGCTGGTCGTGACCGCGCTCAACACGGGAGCGATGTATATCGACAGTGTGATCTACAACTACTACAGCTACGCCTATGTTTTCGGCGGCCTGGTGGTGCGTATCATCTCCGGCGCGGCTACAGCGGTGCTGATGGTGTTCGTGGCTCCGCCGGTCGTGAACCTGCTGAACCGCTCGCTCGACACGGTGCGCACGGCGCAATAAGATAACTTCAAAAAAGGAACCGCAGTGAATTTCACTGCGGTTCCTTTTTTTGAGACCATCGAAGAAGTGGCAGAGCCACTTCTTCGAGAAAGATTCGCTGCGTTTCGTGCCTCGCGAGGCTCGACACGCACTCCGCGCAAAGAGTAAATCCCGACGCGCATGTCGTCGGGATTTACGGATCAAGATTCTTTCACGCCTGCGGGCGTGAAATTTTTATGTTTCATCCTTTTGTACGAGCGACAATAGAGTCTGCTCAAAGCCGTATTGGTCGCGGAGACGGCGGGATTCGGCGAGCTTTTTGGTGCCGCGGCGGGTAGTGCGATGGCAGCGGAGCATCAGATTTTTCGGCGAGTGGGCGAAGTCAATGAACTCGATGACGTCCACCTCATAGCCCTCGTCCTCCAGGACCGCTGCGCGGATGGCGTCGGTCAGCAGCGCCGAGAAGCGCTCCTGAAACAGCCCGTGGGAGAGCAGAATGTCGAAATCGCCGCCCTTTTGGATGGTCTTATTGACCTCGTGCTGGCAGCAGGGGACGGAGAAGATGTGCTCGACGCCGCGGGAGATGGCGTAGTGCAGGGCGTAGTCGGTCGCGACGTCGCAGGCGTGGAGCGTGACGAGCATGTCGATGTGCTCATCGTAGAGCACGTCGCGCGTGACATCGGCGACGACGAAATGGAGGTCCGTATAGCCGTAGCGCGCGGCAACTTCATTGCAGTGCTCGACGACGTCCTCTTTTAAGTCGTAGCCGATGATCTTGGCGCGCACGCCGCGCTTGACGGCGAAATAGTAGTACAGCACGAACGTGAGGTACGATTTGCCGCAGCCAAAATCGAGAATCGTGATCTCGTCGCGACCGTAGGCGCGGAACGCGTCGTCCACGAGCTCGATGAAGCGGTTGATCTGCTTATATTTGTCGTATTTTGCCTTGACGATCTTGAAGTCCGGCGTAAATACGCCGAGGTCGACGAGGGCGGGGATGTTCTCACCCTCCTGCAAAATGTACTCCTTTTTACGGTTGTGCGAGGCGGTCACGGCGGCGCGGGCCGCGCCGGACTTGGCGGTGCACTTGTACGCGCCGTTCGTCTTGCGGACGTACTGGCGTGTCTCCGTCTCGGTGCAGAGCGTGACGGAGCGGAACAGACCGTCAAGCTCCTGCTCGAAGGTCTCGAGCAGCGCGCCGCGCGACGTTGCGGTGCGAGACCTTCTGCCCCTGCTGGTATTCAAGCTGGAAGAAGGCCTTGCCGCGCAGGGTGAGCGGCCGTACGGTGACACGCGAGTGCCCGATGCGCGCGACCGGCTCGGCGAGGACGAGCTTGGTGAGCGTGTCAAGCCGCTCGGAAAGGTCGGAGGCTACGATGCTCATGCGCCGAACCTCTCTTTGAGCGCAAGGTGCGCGGCGTACAGCTCATTTTTGCTGTAGGTGTTGTTCTCATCCTTCAAAAGCAGCTTGATCGCGTCCTTGGCGGTGCAGTCGTTCTGCACCATGCAGTCCACAAGCAGCGCCTCGGGGGAGGTGATGTGCTCGACCTCGCGCAGGCGGTAGTCATCGCAGACCTCGACGATGAGGGCGTATTCGCCCTTTTCGTAGGTCTCCTTCGCGATGAGCTGGTCCTTGACCTCCTGCGGCGTGCCGCGGAAGGTCATCTCGTGGAGCTTTGTCATGTCGTTGCAGAGGCACAGGCGCAGCTGCGCGTTTTCCTCGATGAAAAAGTCGATGACGCTCATGATGCGCTTGGGAGATTCGTAAAAGGCGTAGGTCGCGGTGTCGCCCTTGCGCATCATCATCAGCACGCGGCGGCGGTCCGCCGTCTCGCGCGGGAAGAAGCCGTAGAAGAAAAAGGTCGAGAGGTCAAAGCCCGAGATCGACAGCGCGTTGACCGCGGCGCAGCAGCCGGGCACGCCGACGACGCGGATGCCGTTTTCGACCGCGGCGCGGATGAGCTCGTTGCCGGGGTCGGAGATGCAGGGCGTGCCCGCGTCGGTGATGACGGCGATGTCCTTGCCGGAGGCGAGCTGCTCGATGAACCACTTCGCCTTGCCGTATTCGTTGAACTTGTGGTTGGCGCTCAGACTGTTGCCGCGGATGCCGAGCTTATTGAGCAGCACCACGCTGCGGCGGGTGTCCTCGGCGGCGATGATATCGGCGGTGGACAGGATTTCGCGTCCGCGCTCGGACATGTCGCGCGAGTTGCCGATGGGCGTTGCGACGATATAAAGGGTGCCGGTGGTCTTCTGCTCGTCCATAAGATCCTCCAAAAAGCAAAAATTTCTCATTATGCTGACAGTATAGCCTATTTTCGCCCGCTTGGCAAGGCGGGAGAAGCGGCGGGATTTGCGATTGCTTTTTGCCGCGGGCAAGGTATAATGGAGAAAACTGCCGAACAAAGGAGAATCGGGCATGAAAAAGAAACTGTTCCGCCTGGGCGCGCTCTGCTGCGCCGCGGCGATGACAATAACGACCGGTGCGCAGGCGCTCAGCGTGGAGGAGGCCTACGATATTTTGCAGCGCAGCTATGTTGATAAGCTGCCGCGCGCCGCGCAGGACGCGAAGTCGCTCGACGAGCTCTTTTCCTACACGGACGACTACACGTACTACATGACGGCGGAGGAATATCAGGCGTTTTTGCAGGGCGTCGAGGGTGATGTGAGCTTCGCCGGCATCGGCGCGGAGATCACCTACATGCCCGAGGGCATCCGCATCGTCTCCGTCCTCAAGAGCGGCGGCGCAGAGAAGGCGGGCCTTGCCGCGGGCGACATCATCATCGCCATCGAGGGTGAATCCTGCGCGCCGGGCGGTGCGGAGCACCGCGCCAAGCTCCTCGGCGAAGCGGGGACGAGCGTGACCGTCACCGTCCGCCACGCGGACGGCACGCAGGCGGATTATACCGTTACGCGCGCGCTCGTCACGCAGACGAATACGACCGTCTCGGTCACGGACGGCGTAGGCTACATCGACTGCGACAGCTTCGGCACGCAGACGGGGACGTATTTTCAAGAGGGCGTGCGCGGGAATGACAGCGCCGTGCGCGCGTGGATCGTGGACCTGCGCGGCAACGGCGGAGGGCTGACCTCCGCGGCGGTGTCGGCGCTCGGCGCGTTTTCGGGCGAGGGAGACCTCATCTACTTTGTCGATCAGGATGGCGCGAGTACCGCGCAGAGCTATTCGGGCAGGGACCTGACGGACAAGCCCGCCATCGTGCTGATGGACAGCGGCAGTGCCAGCGCGTCGGAGATCTTTGCGGGCGGCGTGCTCGGCACGGGCAGCGGCATCGTCATCGGCACGCGCAGCTACGGCAAGGGCGTGGCGCAGGTCTTATACGATGAATCGAACTGCCCGTATCTGCACGGCGACGCCGTGAAGGTGACGGCGTACCGCTTCTACTGCGCGGGCGGCAACACGACCGACCGCATCGGCGTGGTGCCGACGCTCTACATCTCGCAGGATCAGGCCGTTGCGGCGGCGCGCCTGCTGAGCGGAGAGAAGACGAAAGACAGCGCGTATCTCCGCCTGGTGCTGAACAGCTGCGACTTTTACATCGACATTCCCGCAGCGAAGGAGAGCTCTTCCGCCGCACTGGAGGCCATTTTGACGGCGCTGACGCCGGACGCTGAGATCTACTGGGGCGAAAACGGCGGAGAGACGAAGCTCACGCTCGCGCAGGCGCGCGAAAAGTGCGGCTTTGCCGCATCGTCCGCGCTCGACTTTTCCGACGTGGCGGACAGCGAGTACGCGCAGGAGATCGATTCGCTTGCGGCGAGCCGCATCGTCTTTGGCGATGGCGGCAAGTTCCGCCCCGACGCGACGATGACGCGCGCGGAGGTCTGCGCGCTGCTCGCGCAGGCGCTTGACCTCTACTCCACGGCGAACGGGTACTTTACCGACGTTGCCAAGGGGAGCTGGTACGCGCCCTCTGTGAACGCGATGGCGGCCATCGGCCTTGTCTCCGGCGTGGGCGGGGGAAAATTCGACCCGAACGCGACGATGACACAGGAGGAATTCATCACGGTGCTGGGCAGGCTCGTGGAATTTGTGAATCTGGACGCGCGGGAGTTTTTGGACAAGAACCCGCTGGCCATTTTGCAGCCGCTGCCGAAGTATAAGAGCTTTTCACACTGGGCCATCCGCAGCGCGGAGCTTTTGACGAATTCCGTGTTCGATGAAAACGGCGATGCTGTGAATATGTACTGCATGAGCCTTGAAGATATAGAGCCCCAGGTCCCCATCCTGCGCGAGCAGGCTGCGGCGGCGCTCTATAACGCGCTGCGCACGACGGGCGTGCTCAAGTATTGAGATGGACTGGTACGTCTACATGCTGCGCTGCGAGGATGGCTCGCTCTACACCGGCATTGCCTCAGACGTGGAAAAGCGCTTTGCGATGCACAAGAGCGGACACGGGGCGAAGTACACTCGCTCGCACCCGCCTGTCGCGGTCGTGTACCGCGAGCAATGCAGCGACAAGGGCGCGGCGCTGCGGCGCGAGGCCGCCATCAAGAAGCTGCCGCGCGCGAAAAAACTCGAACTGACGGAGGAAAACTGCGATGCGTGAAACGATCGTCGACCGCGCGTATGCCAAGACGCTCCTGTCACCGCGCAAAGAAGATGGGCACAAGGGCGACTTCGGCAAGCTCTTAGTCCTCGGCGGCAGCGTGGGCTATACGGGCGCGCCGTATCTGGCGGCGAGCGCGGCGGTGCATTCGGGCTGCGGGCTCGTGTATCTCGGCGTGCCGGAGAGCATCTGGGCGGTTGAGGCGCAAAAGTGCGTGAGCGCAATGCCGTTCCCGCTGCCGGAGACGGACGGAAGGCTCTGTCTCGCCGCGCTCGACAAGATGCAGGACAAGCTCAAAGGCTGTGATGTTTTAGCGCTCGGTCCCGGCCTTGGCCGCGGAAAAGAGACGGAGCAGCTCGTCCACGCGCTTTTGTGGCAGGTGAAAGAGCCGCTGGTGCTGGACGCCGACGGTCTGAACGCCTTACAGGGCTGCACGGAAAAGCTGGACGTCCGCCGCAGACGCGTGACGATTTTGACGCCGCACGACGGCGAATTTGCGCGCCTGACGGACCGGACGCTCCGAGAGATCGCGTCGAGCGAACGGACAGAGCTTGCGAGCCGCTTTGCCTGCGAGCACGGCTGTATCTTGGTGCTCAAGGGGCACCGGACGCGCATTGCGCTGCCGGATGGGCGGATGCTCGTCAACACGAGCGGCTGCTCCGCGCTCTCAAAGGGCGGGAGCGGGGATGTGCTGACGGGCCTGATCGCGTCGCTCCTGTGTCAGGGCATGGGCGCGGCAGAGGCCGCGGCGCTCGGCGTGTGGCTCCACGGCCGCGCGGGAGAGCTTCTGTCGCAGGAAATGACCGCGTATTGTGCGAGCCCGCGGGAGCTCGTGACGCGGGGACTGGGCCTGGCGTTCCGGGAGCTGCTGGAAGCATAAAAAGGCAAAGAGGAACAAGGCCGCCGCATCGAACGATTCGGCGGCCTGTTTGATAGAAGTGAAGACAGGAAAAGCGGCCCCGAACGAATCGGGGGCGCTTTTGCCTATTTTAACAGAGGATGGAAAGGATCACTTTTTGCCAGGAATGCGGTTCGGGTCATCGGCGTGCTTGACAACAAGGCTCGTGAGCGCGAACAGCGCAACGGCGTTGGGGATGACCATGAGGTTATTGAACATGTCGCTCAGCTCCCAGACGAGGTCGTTGGACATCATCGTGCCGAGGAAGATGAACACGAGCGCGAGGACGGTGTAGACCACGGTGCTCTTCTTGCCGAAGAGGTAGGCGACGTTGATCTTGCCGAAGAGGTTCCAGCTCAGGATCGTGGAGAAGGCGAAGAAGAACAGGCAGACGGCGACGAACATGTTGCCCGCACTCTCGCCGAAGACGACGCCGAACGCGGTTTGGGCGAGGTTAGCCTTGCCGAGCACGCCGGTGATGTCACCGACATAGCCACTCGCGAGAGGGCCGTCCGCCGTGTAAAGGGTGGAGATGATGACGAGCGCGTTGAGCGTCAGGACGACGAAGGTGTCGATGAACACGCCAATCATAGCGACGACGCCCTGGTCGTGCGGGCAGTCAACATTCGCGAGGGCGTGGGCGTGCGGGGTGGAGCCCATACCGGCCTCGTTGGAGAACAGGCCGCGCTTGGCACCCTGAGAAATCGCGGTCTTGATGGCGTAGCCGAAGCCGCCGCCGATGATGGCCTGGGGCTGGAAGGCATACTTGAAGATCATGCCGATGGTGGCGGGGACGTACTTGATGCGGACGATCAGGACGATCAGGCCGCCGAGCAGGAAGATAGCCGCCATGATGGGGACGACCTTCTCCGTGACGGAGGCGAGGCGCTGTACGCCGCCAAGGAAGATGAAGCCGCAGATCGCGACGAGGATGATGCCGACGATCCAGGAGGGAACGCCGAAGGCGGTCTGCATCGTGGAGCCGATGGAGTTGGACTGCACCATGCAGCCGAAGAAGCCGAGTGCCAGCGTGATGGCGACGGCGAAGAAGCCGGCGAGGAACTTGCCGAAGCCACCCTTAAAGGCCGTCGTGATGTAGTAGACAGGACCGCCCTTGACGTTGCCGTCCTTTTCGACGATGCGGGTCTCCTGGGCGAGCGTCGCTTCCGCGTAGATCGTGGCCATGCCGAGGAAGGCAATGATCCACATCCAGAAGATGGCGCCGGGGCCGCCGGTCAGGATCGCGCCGGACGCGCCGACGATGTTGCCCGTACCGACCTGAGCGGCGATGGCGGTGGCGAGCGCCTGGAATGAGCTCATGCCGCTGTCATGCTTCTTGCCGCGCAGCGACAGGTTGCCGAACACGCTGTTCCAGCCCTCTTTGAAGCAGCGCAGCTGCACGAAGCGGGTCTTGATGGAGTACCACAGGCCCACGCCGATGAGCAGGAACACGAGAATGTAGTTGCTCAGGTAGGTGTTGATGTCGCATACAATGGGATACAGGGTGCTTTCGATGGATTCAAACATGGTTTTCTCTCTCCTCTAAAAACAAAAGAAGTTGCCGATACGAAAATCAGCAACTCCGGAAGTAGCATTCAGTTGAGCGGGGAGGAGAAACGGTGCGACGACGTAAAAACGTCCTGATTCTCTGTCCCTTTGCCTGAGAGATTCGACCACCATGGCCTTGCACCTTCGGCACTCAATTCAATGAGTTCTCCAGAGTTTCCTCGGCTTCCGGTTTGCGAGATCCCGAAAGCGTCATCGGTAGATATTCGTTTGTTTCAGCAGTAAAAGCGTAACATGCCGTAAAGAAGAAGTCAAGAGAAGCGGCGGCTTCAAAACCGCCAAAGATTCATCAAAAATATTATGCAAATTGATGATGAACTTTTATTTTTTTAATGAATAGAAAATGGAATACCATTCCGAAAAGGAATTGCCCGCAATGACATTAAAAAGTGTAGTCGGGAGGCGCAAAAAAGAGCGCGGCTTTTTGAAAAAAGCCACGCTCTTTTGTACTCTTGCGGGAAAGTTCAGTCCTTTTTGCGGTCGGACAGGCGGTCGGGCGTGTGGGAATGCTTGACGACGTGGCTCGTCAGGGCGAGCAGGGCGATGGCGTTGGGGATGACCATGAGTTGGTTGAGCATGTCGCTCAGTTCCCAGACGAGGTCGTTGGACATCGTGGTGCCGAGGAAGATGAAAATCAGCGCGAGCAGCGTGTAGACGTTGGCGCTCTTTTTGCCGAAGAGGTAGACCATGTTGATCTTGCCGAATAAGTTCCAGCTCAGGATCGTGGAGAACGCAAAGAAGAACAGGCACACCGCGACGAACATACTGCCCGCCTTGTAGCCAAACACCGTGCCGAACGCGCACTGGGCAAGGTTCGTCTTATTGAAGGTGCTGCTCAGCGCCGCCGCGCCGCAGCCGGCGAGCGGGCCGTCGCCTGCATAAAGTGTGGAAATGATGACGAGGGCGTTGAGCGTCAGGATGACGAACATGTCGATGAACACGCCGATGATGGCGACGGTGCCCTGCTCGTGCGGATTTTTGACGTTGGCGAGGGCGTGGGCGTGGGGCGTGGAGCCCATACCGGCCTCGTTGGAGAACAGGCCGCGCTTCGCGCCCTGGGAGATGGCGAGCTTGATGGCGTAGCCGAAGCCGCCGCCGACGATGGCCTGCGGCTCAAAGGCGTAGCGGAAGATCATGGCAAAGGTCTCGGGAATGTACTTGATGCGAACGACAAGCACGATGAGGCCGCCGAAGAGGAATACCGCCGCCATGAGCGGCACGACCTTTTCCGTCACGGACGCAAGGCGCTGCACGCCGCCGAGGAAGATGAAGGCGCAGATGACGATCAGCACGATGCCGACGACCCAGGACGGGATGCCAAACGCGGTCTCCATCGTTGCGCCGATGGAGTTGGACTGCACCATGCAGCCCATGAAGCCGAGCGCCAGCGTGATGGCGACGGCGAAGAAGCCCGCGAGAAACTTGCCGAATTTGCCCTGGAAGGCTGTCGTAATGTAGTAGACAGGACCGCCCTTGATCGTGCCGTCGAGCTCGACGATGCGCGTCTCCTGCGCGAGCGTCGCTTCCGCGTAGATCGTGGCCATGCCGAAAAACGAGATGACCCACATCCAGAACACCGCGCCCGGGCCGCCGGTGAGGATCGCGCCCGCGACGCCGACGATGATGCCGGTGCCGACCTGGGCGGCGATGGCAGTGGCGAGCGCCTGAAACGAGCTCATTCCGCCGCCGCCCTTCTTGCCGTTGAGGGTGATGTTGCCGAACACGCGGTTCCAGCCCTCCTTAAAGCAGCGGACCTGCACGCAGCGCGTTTTGATCGTGTACCAGATGCCGACGCCGAGCAGCAGGATGACCAAAACGTAGTTGCTGAGGTATTCGTTGATGGTCTGAACGATAGGGAAAAGGGTGGTCTCGAATGATGAAGCCATGATGCTCTCCTTATATTGTAAAGTCGAAAATGCAAAAAATAAAAAGCTGCCGATTCAACAGAAGATCGACAGCTTAAAAAACAATAGAGAGAAAAAGTGAGGACGGAAAAACCGGCATGGTGCCGATGCTCTCCGTCCTTTTGCCTGAGAGATTCAGCCTTAACAATTTTAGCCAAGGCCTTGCCCCTTCGGCACCCAACTGAATGAGTTCTCCAGAGTTTTCCAGCGCTTTCAGTTTCAAAAAGATCCTGAAAACCGTGTATCTTCGCTCGTTGCAGCGAAAAAGAGGGTAACATGCCGCAAAAATCTTGTCAAGAAAATCGCCTTGGCGAAAATGACAAAAATTATGCAGACTCGATGTGCAAAATGACGGAAACCTTGCAGAATTTAAACGGAAACGGATTTGCCCTGTAATTTTTCAAGCACATCGCGGGCAAAACGTTCGGTTGCGGCGCTGGGCGAAACGTTGCGCAGCATGCAGAGGTCGACGGTGCGCGGCGGGATGGAAAAAGCGGTGGAAAGCTCGCGGATCTCGCCCGCGGCGAGCTCGCCCTGGACGAATTCGCGCGTGACGCCCGCAACACCGAAGCCAATCTTCGCCAGGTCGACAAGAAGGCTGCGCGCGCCGAGCTCGATCTCCGGCGTGAGCCTGACACCGCTTTGGAGGAAGTATTTTTCAAGGTAAGTGCGCGAGGAGGCCTTCTTTTCAAGAAGAATGAGCGGGAATGCGGCGATCTCCTCGGTCGTGTAGGCGCGGGTGAAGTCGCAGGGGTAGTCCGGCGCGGCGACAAAGCAGGAATGCGTTTCAAAGCAGGGGATGTGCTCTAAGTCGTCCGCATCGCCGGGGGCGCTCGCAAAGGCGATATCGACCCTTCCGGCGCGGAGAAGCCCCAGCACCTTATAGCTGCGGCCGCTGATGATGCGGATGTGGATGTTGGGATGGCGGCGGTGGAAGGCGTCGAGATGCGGCAGGAGAAACTGGCTCGTCACGGTGTCGCTCGCGCCGATGACGAGCGTGCCGGCCTGAAGCGTGCGCGACTGCTGCAATTTGTCCTCGCCGGTCTCAAGAAGGCCCATGGCGCTGCGCACATATTCAAATAAGAGGTGGCCGTCCTCAGTGAGCGTGACGCCGCGCGGCGAGCGCAGGAAAAGACGCGTGCCGAGCTGCTGCTCGAGCTGCTTGACGCTCTGGCTGACGGCGGACTGCGAAAGGTAGAGATTCTCCGCTGCCAGGGAAATATTCCCGGCCTCGGCGACCTCGCGGAAGACGCGGTAAAGCTCCAGCTTGACCATTTGGCAAACCCTCCTGATCTTAAACCATAAGAATGATTTATATTTATTATCAAAAAACGATGCTTTACTTATCCCTATACCGTGATTATAATACTAAACTGTATGACTTTGCAAGAGCGCCTTGTACGCTGACTATAAAATAAAAAGGAGATCAAGATGAGAACGATCGGAACTGTCGTGCGCGGCGTGCGCGCACCCATCATCCGCGAGGGAGATAACATTGCTGAGGTCGCTGCCGCTTCCGTGATGGAAGCGTGGAAGGAAGCGGGCATCGAGCCGCGCGACCGCGACGTCGTCGCCGTGACGGAATCCGTTGTGGCGCGTGCGCAGGGCAACTACGCAACGCTCGACCAGATCGCGAAAGACGTGCGCGAAAAGACCGGGGGCGGCACCGTGGGCGTCGCGTTCCCAATCCTGAGCCGCAACCGCTTCTCTCTGCTGCTGCGCGGCATGGCGATGGGCTGCAAGAAGATCGTGCTGCTGCTCTCCTACCCCTCTGACGAGGTGGGCAACGGCCTTGTCGACTGGGACAAGCTCGACGAGGCGGGCGTCGACCCGTACAGCGATGTTCTGACGCTCGAACAATTCCGCGAGAAATTCGGCGCGGCGGTGCACCCGTTCACGGGCGTCGACTACATCGACTTCTACTCCGGCATCATCACCGACGCCGGCGCTGAGGTCGAGGTCATCTTCGGCAATCGCGTGCAGACGCTGTGTGACTACACCGACGCCGTCATCACCTGCGACATCCACACCCGCGCGCGCAGCAAGCGCCTGCTCAAGGTCGCGGGTGCGAAGGTCGTGCTCGGCCTCGACGATCTGCTCAATAAGAGCGTCGACGGCAGCGGCTACAACGCCGAATACGGACTGCTCGGCTCCAACAAGGCGACCGAGGAGACCGTTAAGCTCTTCCCGCGCGACTGCATGGCCGTTGCCGAGGAGCTGGGCGAGAGACTCAGCAAGGCCAGCGGCAAGCACATCGAGGCCATGGTCTACGGCGACGGCGCGTTCAAAGACCCCGTCGGCAAGATCTGGGAGCTCGCTGACCCCGTCGTCTCCCCCGGCTACACCAAGGGCCTTGTCGGCACGCCGAACGAGCTGAAGCTCAAGTACCTCGCCGACAATGACTTCGGCGATCTCAAGGGCGAGGCGCTGAAGGAAGCCATCGAAGAGCGCATCCGCGAGAAGACCAGCGAGAGCCTGGTCGGCAATATGGTGTCCGAGGGCACGACGCCCCGCCGCCTGACCGACCTGATCGGCTCGCTCTGCGACCTGACGAGCGGCAGCGGCGACAAGGGCACGCCCATTGTCTACATTCAGGGCTACTTCGACAACTATTCCAACGACTAAGCCCCAAACAGAATATAAAAAATCGCACCTCGAACGAGGTGCGATTTTTTGTCAATGCTCAAGCTATTCGGCGCGCTTGCGCGTCTTTTCAAGCGCATCGGCGGCGGCGTTCAGCCATGTGCCCTCGAACTCTTCGATCTTGCCCGCGTCCACGAGGGCGGCGAGCTTCGGGTCGATGGGCATCTGGGCGAGCAGGGGAAGATTGTGACGCTTTGCGGCCTCTTCGCTCTTGCCCTCGCCGAAGAGGTAGATCTTTTTGCCGCAGTCAGGGCAGGCGACATAGCTCATGTTTTCTACGACGCCGACGATGGGCACATCCATCTTTTCGGCCATCTTCACGGCCTTCTCCACGACCATGGAGACAAGCTCCTGCGGGGAGGTGACGACGATGATGCCGTCGAGCGCGATGGACTGGAAGACGCTCAGCGGCACGTCGCCCGTGCCGGGGGGCATATCGACGAACAGATAGTCCACATCCCAAGCAACATCCGTCCAGAACTGCTGGACGACACCGCCGATGACGGGGCCGCGCCAGATGACGGGATCGGTCTCATCCTCCAAAAGCAGGTTGATGGACATGACCTCGATGCCGCTGTGGCTGACGCAGGGGTAGAGCGCGGTCTGCGTGCCGACGGCCTTGTCGTGCACGCCGAAGGCCTGCGGGATGGAGGGACCGGTGATATCGGCGTCCATGACGCCGACCTTGTAACCGCGGCGGTGCAGCGTGACGGCGAGCTGGCTCGTGACCATGGACTTGCCGACGCCGCCCTTGCCGGACACAACGCCGAACACCTTGCCGATGTGGCTTTCGGGGTGCGGCGCTTTGCGCAAGGATTGCGGCGTTGCACGCTCAGCGCAGCTCTCGCCGCAGGTAGAGCAATTATGGGTGCATTCGCTCATAGATCAGTATTCTCCTTTGCTGCGTGGTGTGCCGCCGGTTGGCCAGCGGCGCGCTTAGTTTATACCGTTTGCGCGCGGAAGTCAACCTCGCGCGGCTTGGCAAATTACGCCTTGCGCTCATCGCCGAAGAGCTCGTCGGCAGCTTTCTTGGCCTCGGTCTCGCTCTCGTTCAGGCGGGCGCGGATCGCGGCGAGCAGGTCTTCACGCGACTTGCGGATGTCGGGGTGGGAGTGGAGCAGGCGGCGCTCGAAGATATCCGCGCCGTCACGCAGCATGCGGGCGTGCTCGCGTACCTCGGCACGGCGCTCGGCCTTGCGCTCCTGACTCTCCTCGCGTTTTCCGGCGACAAAGTCCTTGAGCTCCGATTGCAGCTCGCGCAGCTTGCCCATCTGGGCGCTGAGCTGGATGGCGCTGCGGATGGAGAGCACGGTGTCCATCAGATAGATGCCGAAGATGAAGGACGCAAGCGGCACGGTGATGGTAGAGCCGAGATTCACGATGCGTTCCCACAGCCAGGGCTGGACAAGGTGGCACAGCAGCACGCACGCAAGGCCGAAGCACGTGGAGTTCAGAAGGCACACACGGCCATTGATCTGGAATTTATAATGGGAGTAGTCCCACCAGCGCATGTGGAAGAGCTTTTCCATGATCCAGCTCGTGAAGTATTCCAGGATCGACGTGACGATCGCGCCGAAGATGAACGTGAGCACCGGATTCTGGAAGCCGCCGTGCAGCAGATACAGCACGAGCAGCGCGCCATGGCCGTAAATGGGGCAGAGGAAGCCGTTGAGGAAGCCTCTCTTTTCGCAGATGTGACCCTTGGGGATGGAGCAGTAGAGCATCTCGCCGCACCAGCCGAGGGTGCTGTACGCGATGTAGAGCAAAAACAGCTCGCAGAGGTCTTCGAAGTTGGAAGGCAGGGGAAGGGCTTGCAGTGTGGTCATTCAATTTCTCCTTTATCAATTTGGGATTATAGGGACAGAAATGTGACGCCGTCGCGGCCGGAGAGATACGCGCTCTCGCGGTGCTGGCAGGTGAAAAGCAGAATTTGACGGGATTTGCTTTCCTCTAATAAAAGCTCGAGCGCGGCGCGGCAGCGCTCGTCGTCGAAGCGGACAAGGGCGTCGTCGAGCACGATGGGCGGGGGATCGTCCACGGGCAGGGCACTTTCGCAGATGGCGAGGCGCACGGCAAGATACAGCTGGTCGAGTGTGCCGAGGCTCAAAAGCTGTGCGTCATGGGAAACGCTCTCGCCCGTTTCGCCCGCCTGCGCGGAAAATGTGCGGTCAAGCAGGACGCTTTCGTATTTGCCGCCCGTCAGGCGGGAGAAAAGCTCGCCGGCGCGGCGGCTGAGCGCGGGAGAAAAGCGGTTTTGCAGTGCGGTGTTCGCGCTTTGCAGCGATTCCATCGCGAGGGCGATGGCGTCGTATTCCGCTTGTTTTTGTGCAAGCTCGTCGCGCTTCTGCGTGAGTGCGGCTTCAAGCTCGGCGGCGTCGCCGATGGCGCGGCAGCGGCCGGAGGTGTAGTCGAAGGTGCTCTGCGCCTCGCGGCGGCGCTGTGCGAGCGCGTCGAGCGCAGTTTGCAGCTCCGCGCGGGAGCGTGCGGGGCGCACAACTGGCTCGTCGGGAACGTCACCCTTCGGCGCGCGGGCGGAAAGCAGCTCGCAGCGCAGCGACAGGTCGCGCGCCTCGCGCGTCAGGGCGTCCAGCTCGGCGTATTTTTGCAGCGCGGCGTCGAGATATGCGCCAACGCGGGAGATGTCGCCCGCGGGGATGAGCACGAGCAGCTCGCGCGCGGCGGCATCATACAGCTTTTGCTGTGCGGCGGCGTCGGAACGCGCATCGCGCAGGGCTTGCTCTAAGACACCGCGCTTTTCCTCATGTGCGGCGCGAACTTTGCGTGCGTTGTTCCAGTTTAAGACAAGAAGTGCAGCCAGCGCAGCACCGGAGACAATGCACCCGGCCAGAGCAACAGGGCTGGGCAATGCGGAAACAAATATAAAGAGCAGCAATAGCACGGCACTTACTATTATATAAGGTAATAGTGAGCGCGGGCGCTCGGCGGGTCTTACGTCAAAATCAGACAGAGCAGCTTCGGCGTCATCACAGCGCTTCTGCGCGTCCGCGGCCTCGGCCTTCAAAGAAGAGAGTGCGTTGAGCCTTGCGCGGCCCTGCTCCAGCGCGTCGCGCGCGGGCACATTCTGCTCGATCAGTGCGCGGCGGAGATGTTCGGCTTTGCTTTCGGTGCTCTGCCATGCCTGCCGCGCTTCTGCGGCGGCGCGGCGGGCGTCTTGCGCATCGCAAAGATCGTGTGCGCGGAGCTGTTCGCGCAGCGAGGCTTCCTCGGCATCGAATGAGGCGAGGGCTTCCTCGGCCTTGCGCTTGCTGCGCGTGAGCTGAGAGAGCTCGTCGAGCGCGCGCTCCTGTGCGCCGATCTCGGCCTCGAGCGCGGGGATGCGGCCGGACTTGTTGTATTTGCGGGCGTTGAGCTGCTTTTTGAGCGCGGCGGACGCTTCGCTGAACGACTGGCCCTCCTCACCCGTGGTGATGAGCGCGGCGATGCGGCGCTCAAGCTCGGCGCTCGCGTCGACCGTCAGACTGCTCTGGCGGATGAACGCGCTGCGCTCGTAGACCTCGCACGGGACACCGAGCAGCGTTTCGCCGCAGTCGGCGGCGGTCAGGCCGTCGACCGTTTCACTGCTGCCGGTATAGACGGCGGAAAAGCGGCCCATGGGACTATTCGCGCGCGCGGTGTCACGCTGCAACGTAATGTCGCCCTTTTGACATGTGAGAGCCAGCGTGCCGCGCATCGGCGAGAGCGACCAGGGAGCGTAGCGGTTCTTATCCGCCAGCGCCCCGCGTTCCCGCGGCGGAAAGCCGTAGAGCATCACGCGAAGAAACGCGAGCAGCGTCGACTTGCCGGACTCATTCGGCGCTTCGATAATATTAAGACCTTTCGAAAACGAGAGCAAACGGTGCTCCAGCTTCCCGAAAGTTGCCTCAATATGTTGGAAATCCAAGGGAAATACCTCCAAAATGAAACGGTTTTCTTATTATAACATCAATGGATGGATTTGTCTCTATCTGGCTCTGAAAAAAATAATTTGAAAAAAGTGAAAAAAGGTGTTGACAAAAGGGGCGGTAGGTGCTAAGATAACACCTGTTCCGCGAATGGAGCGTGCACCTTGTAAATTAAACAACGAAACTTTGACAAGCACCAGATGAAAAACTGTGCAATATGTACAGTGGCTTGCGAGGAGGACGGTTAAGTCAATTACGTCTGAATCGTAAGGATAAAAAGTTTTAAGCTATGACAAATAGCTCGATAAAGATTAGCTCAGACTTAGGTCTGTGTTGATACCATTTTATTGAGAGTTTGATCCTGGCTCAGGACGAACGCTGGCGGCGTGCTTAACACATGCAAG
>ERZ772902.224-NODE-224-length-68720-cov-9.203990_pt1 | contig 68720 bp, 100 predicted proteins | sample MGYA00511470_ERZ772902 | MGnify/ENA primary metagenome ERZ772902 (study PRJEB29015, sample SAMEA2737717) | human gut metagenome | biome: human gut; feature: human-associated habitat; material: faeces | place: China | collected 2012 ... | reverse complement strand
ACCTCATGCACGGTTTGATGAGGGGCGGATGAAATTTTCATCCGCCTACTCTACATGGCTGACTTGTGAGAGGGCGCTTATACATGCCCAATTTACGCTGTGAATCGCACCACAGAATCTGCAATTTACGTTATGGGATGAGTGCCTATATTGGGTTCTGCTGCTCGTATTCTGGATTGACGGATTTTATTGACACAATTCCAAGATTACTTTATACTAAGCCTACATCAAAGTCGCAGACAAATAACAGTTACGATTATGAAACTTTCGTAATCGTGATCATTCTTACAACGTTTCTGTCTGCAGATCCAAAACCTGATATATGGTTACGGGTATGATCTCAAAATTCAGTGCCGGTTCGGCAGGAGATTCCATTTTGATGAACAATTCAATGCATGAAAATTTTAATCTTAATTATTACAGTTAGCACCGTTGCATTTTTATGAAAAAATCTTTTACGTGCATTGAAAAATACCACACATTCTATTATCATAAAGGGGGAAAATGATTGAACACAAACGATGAGAAAATCCAATGGCATCCTGCATTTGATGCGGCATTGCAGATTGAACTTGGAGAAGAAACAAAGTATTTAGAATTTGATTCTGAACATCTGCTGTCGAAGAAACCAATGCAGATCGATGTGTTAGTCAAAAATGAAAGACATGTAAAAATCCAGAAGAATATTGGGAGAATTTTCCGACAGTACAATGTTGTAGAATACAAATCGCCGGAAGATGACCTTAACATTGACGATTTTTACAAGGTGTACGCATACGCCTGTATTTATAAAGCCGACACGGAGACAGTAGACTTCATACCGGCAGCAGAGCTGACAATTACTTTTGTATGTTACCATTATCCAAGAACCATGCTTCAGAAATTGCAAAGAGATCGGCAGATAACAGTCGAAAACATGGAAAGCGGTATTTATTACCTTATGGGAGATGCAATTCCGATGCAGCTTATCATTGTTCCAAGATTATCTAAAACGAATAACTACTGGCTGAATAATCTTCGTAATGATTTAAAGTCAGGCGGCGAGATCAGAAATTTTATAGAGAAATATGGTGAAAATAAAAACTCAAAGTTATACCAGGCGCTGGCAGATACGATCATGCGCGCAAACTGGCAGGAATTAAAGGAGGAACGAAAAATGTGTGAAGCATTACGTGAATTATTTGCGGATGATCTGCGCGAATCGAGGGAAGAAGGAATTATGGAGGGCAGGAATGTTGGAAAACGCGAAGGAAAACTTGAGGGAAAACGCGAAGGCGAAGCTTCAAAAGTCATAGAAATAGTAATTAAAAAATATAAAAAAGGCTGCTCTGTAAAAGAAACAGCAGATATGCTGGAAGAACCCCAAACGTTAATCAAACAAATCTATGATGTGATCGGACAGTGTGCACCTGATTATAATGTAGAGACAATTTATAAGATACTTCTGGATAAAACTATATAATGTGTAACATCCGCAAGCTGGAACAAGACCGGAAGATGGAAGTGAGATCAAAAATACAGTAAAAACAAAAACTCAAAGCTATATCAGGCGCTCGCAGATGCCGTCATGCGTGCAAACTGGGAGAAACTGAAGGAGGGATCGAATATGTGTGAAGCATTAAAAGAATTGTTTGAGGACGACTTGCGTGAATCAAGGGAACAGGGCATCATCGAAGGCAGGATCGAGGGCAGGATCGAGGGCAGGAATGCCGGCAGGATTGAGGGTAGGAACTCATTATAAAGATATATCAAAAAGGCTACACCGCAGAAGCCACAGCGGACATGTTAGAAGAACCAGTCTCCCAGATTCGGCAGATTTATGATGTCATAGAGAAAAGTGCGCCGGATTATGATGCAGAGACCATATGCAGACAGCTCCGTGAACAAGAAGCGTAGTGTTTTGACTTTATCCGATGGCATGCAATATGACATGAACTTTAGAAAATCTGTAACACCACCTGCAGGCGGCAGTTCATACGTTAAACTCCGGTTTTCGATTCAAACTCCTACACAGCCTTGGCATCAAGGATTGTGGTACACATCGGACAGCGGCATGCATTAATGGAAATCTCACTCTTACACATCGGACAGATTTTTTTTGCGTTAAATTAGAAAAAGTAAAGTATGTCGGTAGGAATTCTATGCGATTGGGTATGGAAAGGCTATTGCGTTACAAACAAGAAAAGAGGAACAAAGTTACATGAAGAAAAAAGCATTCAAGGCAGCATTGCCCTACACATTGCCAATCTGTGTAGGATTCTTATTTTTAGGAATGTCTTATGGATTTCTGATGCGGAGCATGGGATCTCCATGTTGGATAAATATCAAAATGTCGGATGGAAAAAGTTTTATCTGATTTATGGAATGTGTGATGAAACCTTTTCCGTAAATTGTACGACAGAAGTACCGGAGGGTGTGGATAAAGGATGGTTTATGTTTTTTGTGACGCTTTTGAACCAGATTTACTGGGTGGGAGGTGCAACCGCAGGAGCACTGCTTGGCACAATGGTGACACGGTTTCTGCCGTTTTTAATTTTCCCGGAAGGAAAAGAACCACCAGAATTTATCCAATATCTGGGTAAGGTACTGCCTTATGCAGTCATCGGTCTACTGGACATTTATTGTCTGAAAGATGTACCGGGAAGCGGAACATATGGAATACCGGAATTTTTGGCGATTGTATTTATCGTACTCCTTCACAGATGGAAAAAGAGCATATTGCTCAGTATCGGCGGTGGAACTGTATTTTATATGCTGCTGGTGCAGTTTGTATTTTGCAAGTAACACAATAAAAGTGAGACAAAATCTGGTTGCTAAACCAGATGAAAGTGATATACTGAATGCATAGGGAAAAGAAACCGTGTGGAATTACAGTTTTGTTTTCACACGGTTTTTTATCAGATGCAGGTTAGATACAACTAACACAAGCGGCAATGTATTGATATGAAAGCAGGAAAGTACATGAAAGAAAAAGTCAATGTGACAGGTGTGCCGGAAACGATGGTATAGACCTTGTATGCAAGAGCAAAAGAAACAAAAAAGCAAAATGCCAAAATCAGGGATGAGATTGCAGTAGAACTTGTGGAAAAGCTGGACTATGACTTTTCCAAAGCAGATAAGGATAAAGCCATGAGCTGTGGCGTGATCGCGAGAACGATCGTATTAGACCGGATGGTTCGACAATATCTGGAGAAGCATGAAAATACAGTTGTTGTAAATATTGCATGTGGACTGGATACCAGATGTTACCGGATGAAGGAAAAATATCTGAGATGGTACAACGTGGATCTGCCGGAGACTATGAAGATAAGGCGGCAGTTTCTTCCAGAAACAGGTCCGATATATCAGATTGCAAAGTCTGCAATGGATAATTCCTACGTGGACGATATCGATTATCATGGAGAAAATGTTCTGGTGATAATGGAAGGACTTACGATGTATTTGTGTGAGAAGGACATCAGAAAGATATTTTCTATTATTGAAAAATCATTTCAGAAAGTAACCATAATGGTCGAAACCATGTCACCATTTGTTGTGAAACATGTGAAGGAAAAATCCATAGAGGGCAGCAATGCAAAATTCACATGGGGTGTTGAGAACGGAACAGAATTACAAAAGATTGTACCGAATTTTTCTATCTTGCAGGAAGTCAGTCTGGTTGAGGGAATGAAAGAACTTATGCCTGTTTATTGTGTGATAGGTAAAATTCCAGCTGTTCGGAATATATCGAACAAAATAATCGTTATGGAGAAACGCAGATGATATTAAGGAGATGATATAGATGAAAAAAAGACATTTTGACATGGAAACAGATGGATTTTATGGTGCATATTGGAAATGCAAAACAGGCTCAGGCTGTGCAATGATCGCCATGATCGGAGACGATTCAGAGGATTATCTGGCGCGTACATCTGTGAAATGGTTACATAAACTCGGTGTGAATGTGATGACAATGTCACCCGGAAAAAAGGATTATGGACATCATAATTATCCGTTGGAACGCATCGAGAAAGCAATCAATTGGTTAAAAGCACATGGCAATCAGAAGATAGGAATGGTCGGTGCATCTACTACAGGAACACTCGCTTTGACTGCCGCTTCTTATTTTGAAGATATTACATTGACGATCGGTCTGACACCGAGTGATTTTTATCTGGCAGGGGTTTATGCAGGGCAAAAAAGACGGCTGTAAGGAATGGCCAATTGAGGGAGAATCTCTTTTTTCATATAAAGGAGAATCACTTCCGTACATGCCGTTCTGCTACAAACATCCGGACTACTGGCATGTGATTGAACAAGAAACAAAACGAACCGGTGATATGATCAATTCAAGAAAACTGTTTGATGATTCGGAAACGGCTCACCCAATCACAGAAGAAGAGATGATCAAGATTGAAAAAATCCAAGGAACATTATTGCTGATCGGTGCAGAAGATGATGTATTGTGGGATACTGCAAAATATATCCGCCGTATGAAGCAGCGCGTGAAAGATCATCCACACACATGCAAATTAGAGTTTGTCATTTATGAACATGGAACCCATTTCGTTTTTCCGGAGAGCATGCTAAAGACAATGCTCCCGGTTGGTTCCGGACTTTTTGTGAAACTGGCATTTCAGGCAGCAAGAAAATATCCGGAGGAATGCCGCAGAGCACGCCTTGATATTGACCGCCGGGTGAGAAATGTGGTTGCAGAATGGAAGAGTGCAGAAAGAGACTAACACAAGTTTTGACCGCTTATTTGAAATTGAAAAAGAAGCCAGATTTCTAGGATAAGATTGATTTATGCTACAGACGTGATTGGAGGAAGAAAGAATGAAAAACGAAGAATACAAAAAATTGTCAATCAGCGAATTTACAAAAGCAGCAGGAAGATATGAAAGTAACCATGCTGGTATTTACGAAATGTGTAAGAAGGATTATCCGGATATTCTGGAAGAATTAGAAAAAGAGCCATTTAATGATTTATTGGATGCAGGATGCGGACCTGCTCCAATGATTTCTTTATTATCAGAAAAATATTCGGACCGGCATTATACAGGGCTGGATCTGACTCCGGCCATGATCGAACAGGCAAAAAAGAAAAATATTCCAAATGCAACATTTGTTGTGGGAGACTGTGAAAACTTTCCTTTTGAAAACGATTCATTTGACGCAATTATTTGTTCTATGAGTTTCCATCATTATCCGAATCCACAGGCGTTTTTTGACAGTGTGAAGAGATGTCTTCGTCCAAATGGAAGATTGATACTGAGGGATGTGACAAGTGATAATAAAATATTGATATGGCTGATGAATACACTGGAAATGCCTCTGGCAAATATATGTGGGCACGGAGATGTCCGGGTTCCAACAAGAGATGTGGTCATGGAATGCAGCAGAAAAGCAGGACTAAAAGTGGAAAAATTTGAAATCCGTAAAGGTATGAGGATGCATTGCGTTGTGAGAAAAGCCTAAAGGAGACCAGCTATGAAATTTTATGAAAGTGGAGATAATCGTAAACCAGTGATATTTTTATTTCCCGGCACCTGCTGTCTGTATAGCAGTTTTGATCATGTACTGGATGGGTTACATTCTTATTTTTACACGGTAACAGTTTCTTATGATGGATTTGATCCAAACGAGAAAACGGAATTTTATTCGATGGAAGATGAATGTGAAAAAATTGAGCAGGAAATCAGGAAAAAGTATGGCGGGAGAATATATCTTGTGGCTAAAATCCAGTCATCCATGGTAGTGCCTTTTATGTATAAAATGGTACATACAGGTACTCTTCCAAAATTTATGCAGAAAAAGCTGGATAAGACAGACGATGGCAAAAAAGAATTATATAATGGATTTTTAAATATGTTTGGAATCGGTAAGGGAGGAAGTCCATGGATTACGAAACAGAGTATTTATAATCAGTTCTATTCGGATCTGGTTACGAAAGTCCAGCATGGAATTGATGTGCCTGGAACAACAATCCATGTTTTTTACGCAACCAAGATGGGTGAAAAATACGAAAAGAGATATTGTACGTATTTCAAAAATCCGGATATCCGGAAGCACAATATGCAGCATGAAGAACTGTTTTGCTGTCATAGTGCAGAGTGGGTGGAAGAAGTAAGAAAAGCAGTGGAATTGCCTGATGAAATATGACGAATTTCATTTTTATCTGGCTTCCAGCTTTTTATAACGCAGAAATATTTTATAAAATGAGCAGAATTGTACTTTTTCTGGTTAAAATAGTGCAAGTTTTTCAGGGGAAAATAATATAAAATAGATTGGATAAGTATGAACGGAAAAAGGAGACTTAAGATGAAACAGCTCACAAGACTTTTTATCCCAATCTGTCTGGAAACACTATTTTATATGCTGTCCGGTATGGTTGACACTCTGATGTTATCCGCAGTTGGAGACTATGCAGTCGGGGCGGTGGGAACGGCAAACAGTTATATTGGAATTTTTATCATAATGTTTTCTATCATATCTTCCGGCATGGTTTCGGTCATGACGCAGAATATTGGCGCAGGCAGACCGGGAGTTGCCTATCAGGCAAGGCAGCTTGGGTTATTATTTAATGCTGTTGCAGGCGTGCTTATGGCAGTATTTTTATTTTCGGGAGCAGGAGCGATCCTTCGTATGGTAGGAATTGCGGATGCACTGTATGAACCGGCGTTGATTTATCTTAAAATTGTCGGGGGTGGGTGTATATTAAATGCGGTCATTCCTATTTTTTCAAGCTATCTGCGCGCATTCGGATATACAAAGCAGCCATTATATGCCACGATCGTTGGAAATATCGCAAATTTTGTGATGAATGCAGTATTTCTTTTTGTATTGCACAAAGGTGTTGCAGGTGTCGCCACAGCAACTGTGATCTCCAAGATCCTGAACCTGTGTATTGTACTGTATTTTTCACATAAGCTGATCTCTGCAAAAAACAGTACAGAGAGGATCGCAAATAAGACAGTCTTAGGGCAGATTGTGAAAGTCGGACTTCCATCTGCATGTGAGACGGCACTCTATAATGTTGCAATGATGCTTGTCATCCGTTTCCTGAACCAGATGGATGCAGAAGGGCTGAATGTGACAGCCAGATCTTATACGGCAACGATCAGTAATTTTTCCTATTGTGTCGGTGCAGCACTGGCACAGGCAAATGCGATCATGACAGGCTGGCACATCGGTGCTGGGGAACTCGAAGAGTGTGACAGAGGGACAAAGAGGGCAGCATTTGTCGGAGTATGTGTGGCAGTCTGCATGGAGACAGCAATTGTGCTTGGTTCCGGGTTTATTATGCCACTCTTTACAGACAACCCGGAAATGACTGCGCTGGTCCGCAAGCTGCTGGCAATCGACATTGTACTTGAGATTGGACGCGTGACGAATCTTGTGTTTGGACAAGCCTTAAAAACAAGCGGAGATGCAGTGTTCCCGGCAGTGATCGCAGCCGTTTTCATGTTTGTCTTTGCGGTGGGAGGCACATGGCTGTTTGGAATTTCCATGGGACTTATGGCTGTGGGAGCGTATATTGGTCTTGCAAGCGATGAGTGTGTGCGGGCTGTCGGCATGGTATGGCGCTGGAAAACCGGGAAGTGGAGAACAAAGAAGCTTGTGTGAGCAGGAAGAATATCAGCAGAAAACAAAAAATCAGCTTCGGGAGATACATATTTATGTGAATGTAGTCCACTTTCACAAAATCTTCACAAAAAATTAGCACTCTACTCTTGACAGTGCTAACAAACGGGTGTATAACATAGTCAGAACAAAGGAAGAGAACAAAAGAAGAACCAAGAGATCAGAAAAGATTTCAGAAGTAAAGGTTCTGTGAGTTCTCCGAACATCCCAGTTCCAAAGAAACAAGGTAATAAAGCATGAGATATCCACGAGAAAGCGGATACCGTAGAAAAAGGAGAGATGACTTATGTTGATGCCTAGTATTTTTGGAGAAGATTTATTTGAAGATTTGTTTGATTTACCATTCTATGATGACAGTAAGGTTGAGAAGAAATTGTATGGCAGACATGCAAAGAATCTTATGAAAACAGATATCAAGGAAATGGACAACGGCTATGAGCTGATTATCGATCTGCCTGGATTCAAGAAAGATGAGATTAAGGTATCGTTAGACAATGGATATTTGTCTATCGCCGCTGCAAAAGGTCTTGATCAGGATGAGCAGGAGAAAGATACCGGCAAGTACATCCGAAGAGAACGTTATGCAGGTTCCTGCGAGCGTAGTTTCTATGTTGGTGAAGATATAACAGAGGAAGATATCAAGGGCGAGTTCAAACATGGTATCTTGAAACTGTTTGTTCCAAAGAAAGAAGCAAAGGCAGCAGTACCGGAACGTAAATTCATCGCAATTGAAGGATAATTATTTTGTACAGAAAGTAACCTACAGACCGAAAAGCCTATAGGCATTGGAAAGGAAGGATACATTATGGCAGACAAAAATCCAAAACATATGTTAAAGAAAAAACAGGTAAAAGCAAAAGATAAGAAAAAACATATTTATGAATAAACAGTCAGAAATGAATGGAAGGCATCGCACTTTGGTGTGATGCCTTTCTTGTTTTGCAGGGAAAAGGAGGACAAAATGAGAGAAAAACAGAAACAGCCAGCATCATTTCAGCCGGACAGGATTTTGTCCTATTTTAAAGCAGAATGGCAAGTACTTCTGGCGGTGACAATATCCGGTCTGATCTATAATGTAGGACTGCTTGCAGGACCGTGGTTCGAAGGAAAAATGACCGGCTGTCTTGTGGACATTTTAAGAGGTGCCGGACAGTTTGGCGATATGCTGATTCTTGTGTTAAGCTATGTGGCAGTGATCGTGATCGTGCAGAGTTCGAGATATATCAAGCGTTTTTATGTCCGCCGTTTTGCCAATAATGTAAACCGCAGGATGAAGGAAATCCTCTATGGAAGCCTTGTCAGAAAAAGCAGGGCGAGCCTTAAGGAAGAGGGCGAAGGCAATGTCATAACGAAAGCGATCCTCGACGTTGATGACTGTGTGGAGGGAATGCGGAAATTTACGACGGAAATTTTTGATACAGGTGTGGCACTGGCAGCCTATGCCGGAATGCTTTTGTGGTATGACTGGCGGCTGGCGCTCTTATGTATGCTGTTTCCGCCAATCTCTTACATGACCGCAGAAAAAATGAAAAAAATGATCCAGAGAACCGGGGCTGCCTACAAGGAACAGTCCGGCGCGCTGAGCGCAGCGACGTTAGACCGGGCAGAAAATGCAATCACATACCGTGTTTTCGGGCGTGAAAAAGAAAGACAGAATGCATATGAAGAAAATTTGTCTGCGTATGAAAAATCAGCCGTGAGAGCAAACATCTGGAACACGGCAATGCCACCGGTGTATCGCGTCATCTCCATGGCAGGTGTGCTGTTCATTTTGTATTTCGGACAGAAAAATGTATTGGGAACCGGCTGGCGTGCATGGGGCATTGCGGCGTTTACCACATTTTTGTCGTGCTTTGTGAAACTTTCCGTGAAGTCGTCAAGCGCTGCGAAGTTGTTCAATGCGGTACATAAAGCACAGGTTTCATGGAACCGTATCAAACCACTTCTGACACGAAAAGATGAGAGAACTGCGATCGAAGATCAGACAGCAGAAAATCATGCCAGGGAGTGTAAGGAAAAAAACGACACAGTTCCAGCAGGCAAAACAGAGACAACAGTGCAAAAAATACAGATCAGTCATCTGAATTTTGCTTATCCGGATGGAAAGAAAATTTTAGACGACATTTGTCTTTCCGCAGAGAAAGGACAGATCATCGGTATTACCGGGGCGGTCGCATGTGGCAAGTCAACGCTTGGAAAAGTATTTTTGTGTGAATATCCTTATGAGGGACAGATTCTTGTGGACGGCACAGATTTGCAGGCTATGGACGAGGCAGACCGCACGAAGAGGATCGGTTATCTTGGACATGATCCGGAGTTGTTTTTTGACAGTGTGGAAAATAATATTTTGCTCGGTGAGAAAAAAGAGGCAGACGATTACTTAAAGGCAGTGTGCATGGAACAGGAAGTTGCAGAGATGGAGGATGGAAAACAGACCGCGGTTGGAAATGGCGGAGTACGTCTCTCTGGCGGTCAGGCAAAGCGTCTTGCACTTGCAAGGACACTCTGCCACAAAAAGCCGGTTCTGATTCTGGATGATCCTTTTTCGGCACTGGACAAAAACACGGAAAAACAGATTTTTGCCAATTTGAAACAGCAGACGAAAGACAATATTGTTTTCTTAATTTCTCACCGTTTATATCTGTTTCCTCAGATGAATCAGGTCATCTGGATGGAAGATGGAAAGGCGGTGGCCGGTACACATGAAGAAATTCTGGAAAAGATACCGGAGTACCGCAGTCTGTATGAGACACAGAGCGATGAAAGAGAGAATGCGAAAGTGGAAACGGAAAATAGAAAAACAGTTTCTGAACATACAGAGGAAAGGAAGAGTGGCAGATGAAACAGAAAAGACAGGTAAAAAGTGTGATCCTGGAAACAATCAAAAAACAGAAAATGCTGTCTGCCGGAATCCTGACCGCAGTGATCGGAGCAGTTGTGGCAGCGCTGATTCCTCCGCTGATACTTGCCAAAATCATCGATACAGTGACAGCCGGTAATGAGGCGGCGTTTTCTGTGATCCTTCTCTATTTTGTCCTGCTCGCACTTACCGGAATATTGGAAGCTGCGAGGGAAGGACTCCTGACGGTGTTTGGTCAGAAAATCACACATGCACTAAGAAGCAGCCTGATGGATAAATTTGTAAGTCTGACGGCAGACAGCGTGAATAAGCAGGAGCCGGGAACACTGGTGTCACGGTTTGTCGGGGATGTTGACACGGTGGAAAATCTGTTTACCTCCGGGATTATCAGTATGTTTGCGGATGTATGTAAGATTATCAGTATCCTTGTCGTGATCTGGTTTCAAAACCGTGGACTGACGCTGGTATTGCTGGTGTTGCTGCCGTTTTTATTCTGGTTTACCAGACATGTCCAGAAAAATATGCTGGCGGCGCAGATTGAAAACCGAAAGGCTGTCGGACGGGCATCCGGTCATGTGCCGGAGACGCTTCACAATATCCGCACAATCCATTGTCTTGCAAAGGAAGCATACATGGAAGAGCGTTACGACACTTATATCGGGGAGAGTTATGCAGCGATGGAGCGCACCAATTTTTATGATGCGGTTTACTCCCCGGTGATACTGATATTGAATGCGGTGGTTGTCGCAGTTGTCATGCTGCTTTCCGCGTCCGGAAACCACACGGTACTGACCTTCTTTGGAATGTCTGCCGGAACTGCGGTTGCGGTCATCAACTATATCTCACAGATATTCTCCCCGGTGGAGAGCCTCGGAATGGAGATTCAGACGATTCAGTCTGCGATTGCCGGAATCCACAGGATCAATGAATTTTTTGCACTTGAGGAGAAGCAGATAGTGGAAAAAGACAGCGAGACAGTAGCAGAAGAATGCGTGGAACAGATGGCTGGGGGACACTCAGAAAATAAAACAGCAGATGTTCCGTTTGTCGAGTTTCGGGATGTGACCTTCGGTTATGATGAACATGTCGTTTTAGACCATTTGAATTTAAAGGTCATGGACGCGGAGCAGGTAACACTCGCAGGACGAACCGGGGCAGGAAAAAGTACGATTTTAAAACTTCTCTTAGGACTTTACGAACCGCAGGGCGGAGAGGTTTTGATCCACGGAAGACCGGCAGTGACAGTCCGGGAGGAAGAGAAACGGAAACTGTTCGGCTATGTAGAACAGATCTTCCACATGGTTCCGGGAACGGTGCGCGATCAGATCACGCTGTATGATGAAACCATTCCGGCAGACCGCGTAAAAGCAGTGGCAGAGCTGACCGGGTTAGACGATGTGATAGAAAGCTCTGAAAACGGATATGACACGAAATGCACGCCGGAGTTATTCTCGCAGGGACAGTGGCAGCTCTTATCCATTGCAAGAGCCGCAGTGGCGGAACCACAAATGCTGCTGTTTGATGAGATCACGGCGAATCTGGATGCAGAGACGGAAAAGGCAGTGTTGCTGGCGTTAAAGCGTGTAGCGAAAGACCGCACTGTCATTTCCATCTCACACAGAACTTCAGCAGAATTAGGACGTATTATTTATCTCTGATTTTTCTTCACAAAATATCCAATCAGGTAGCAGACGACAGCAACCACCATGCCATTGATGGAGGAAATCCCCCAGTTTAATACATTTAACCAGTTACAGAAGTTATAGTATAACCAGACGGATAAAATCGTTCCAATGATACCGGAGATCAGTACCATAGGTTTTTTCTTCTGATGGAAGATATTAGCAAGTCCGAGTCCGGCGGTATATAAGGCATTGTCGTTTGTAGTCCAGATATTCAGACTTTGCGAATCGGGTAAAGTTTGGAGTTGCAGTACCACCGGATACAAAAGAGCCGATGACAAGTCCGGCACCGCCAATCACCGTTAAGGAACCACTGGACACTGCCAACTATTATAGCTTGTGTTGCGTGGTTATGCAATGAAATCTTTCTGTCCCTGGCGCATTTGTTTCTGGTATTGTTTGGGAGAAATATGCAGGTATTTGGTAAACTGTTTGATAAAGTAACTTGTGGTACAGAAACCGACCGCAGATGCAATCTCCGTCACGTTCTGGGTAGTGGAGACTAACAGCTTTTCCGCTTCCCGGATGCGGATCTCATTCAGGTAATCACTGAAATTCATATGCAAAAGCCGGTTGAAACTTCTGGAAAAATAGCTGTAGCTCAAATTACAGAGTTTTGCCATGTCCGCTGCACTGATAGATTTTTCATAGTTGGTGATCATGTAGGTCAGGGCTGGGGAGAGCTGCTGTTTTAACTGCTGGTTTTCAAAATCTTCGAGAAGCGGTTCTTCGCCATTTGCATGCCAGTAGCGCAGCAGCCAAAGAAAAATACCGCCAATGTGATTTTTGATCGCAAGCTCGTAGCCGTATTGTTTTTCCTCAGATTCCCGGATAATCTCGTTCATAAGTCCCGGGATGGCAGAGTGTTTTGCATTTAATATGGAAGAAGAAATTACTTTTTCGTAAATGCTGTTTTCGGTGATAAATGGAAGCAGATATTTTAACTCAAAGTGGCTCTGCGTCATGCCGTCGTAAATGAGTTCCGGGAGAAAACGAACCACGATATAAGAGCCGCCCGCTGATGAGAGCGCGTCGATCTGGTGCACTTCCCTGGAATTGATCAGTACAAAATCCCCTGCCGCAAATTCGTGGTAAATTCCGTTTAAATAAATACGGAAATGACCGGAAAGCGCATAGAGCATTTCAATATAATAATGAAAATGAGCGGAAAATACATTGCCCGGTTTCTCTGCTTTTTCAATATGACAGAGATACTGGCAGGCGATGCCGTCAATATATTGTTTTCTTTCTTCCGGATAATCCATAGAAAACCTCCAATGACAAAATTGTTATATTTTTGAATAGAAAAATTATAGCATGGAAGAGAAGATTTTACTAGAATATGTGATGTGAAAGAAAACATTTTAAAATAAAAATAGAAACGTATTTGGAGGAAGCAGATGAGTATGAGTACAATCGGAGTACCATTGGAAGGATTTGGAGCATATTGCAGGGCGGCAGCCGCAGAGGGAGCCGTTTTATTGAAAAATGAAGGTCACATGCTCCCATTGAAAAAGGAAGAGATGGTGTCTGTGTTTGGCAGGTGCCAGTTTGAGACTTACCGCAGCGGGACTGGTTCCGGCGGAGCTGTCAACGTGCCTTATGCGGTGAATATTTATGATGGAATGAGAGAGAGCGGCAGCTTTACTTTGAATGAGGAGCTGGCAGACATTTACAGAGCGTGGTTAAAAGACCACCCGTTTGACAACGGCGGTGGCGGCTGGGCAGCAGAGCCGTGGCACCAGAAAGAGATGGTTATCACAGAGGAGATTGCGGCAGCCGCAGCAGAAAAATCAGAGAAAGCGATTTTTATTATCGGACGTACTGCAGGCGAAGATAAGGATTATGCAAATGAGGCGGGCAGTTACCTTCTGACGCCGGAAGAACTTGAAAATCTGAAGGTTCTGACAGCGCATTTTGAACAGGTCGCAGTGCTTTTGAACGTGTCGAATATCATAGACATGAGCTGGCTTAAGAATCCTGTATACAAGGATCATATCCGTTCCGTGCTCTATATCTGGCAGGGCGGCATGGAGAGTGGAAATGCAGTTGCGGATGTTTTGAGTGGAAAAGTGTCTCCAAGTGGAAAACTGACGGACACGATCGCATGTTCACTGGCAGATTATCCGGCGGCGAACGATTTCGGAGACACTGTGCGCAATTTTTACACCGAAGATATCTATGTGGGATACCGCTATTTTGAGACATTCTGCCCGGAAAAAGTCATGTATGAGTTCGGTTTTGGACTTTCCTATTCGAAGTTTGACATTGAAATTTTAAAAGCAGAGACGGTTACAGAAGAATCCGAAGTCGGAGGTGCCTGGGGCAGTCACGGAGTATTGATTGATAATGGAACATGTGCAGGAAAAGAAGTGCAGATTACCATCTGTGTGAAAAATACAGGAGACTGCAGGGGAAAAGAGGTCGTACAGGTCTATGTGCAGGCACCGCAGGGAAAACTTGGAAAACCGGCGAGAGAATTAAAAGCATTTGCAAAGACAAAGGAGCTGGCTCCGGGAGAAAAACAGGAAATGACACTGCACATTCCGGTAAAAAATTTTGCTTCATATGATGATTCCGGTGTGACAGGCCACAAGTCCTGCTATGTATCAGAGGCAGGTGCTTACGTATTCCATGTGGGTAATAGTGTGCGGAATACGAAAATCGCAGATGTGGATGGAAAAGGAGCATATATCGTAAAAGAGCTTTGTGTGACGGAAGCCCTGCAGGAAGCACTCGCACCGACAGAAGCATTTGAGCGCATCCGTCCGGGACAGAGCCGGGAGGATGGAAGCTATCAGCAGGAAAAGGAGGCAGTGCCGCAGCAGACCATCCGGTTACAGGAACGGATTGAGGCGCATTTACCGGAGCAGCTTGCAATCACCGGAGACAAAGGAATCCGTTTTTCGGATGTTGCAGAGGGAAAAGCAGATTTGGATACATTTATCGCGCAATTGACCAAAGAGGAACTCGCCACGATCGTGCGCGGGGAAGGAATGAGCAGCCCGAAAGTAACACCGGGTACGGCATCCACATTTGGAGGTGTCAGCGACCGCCTGTATGAATATGGAATCCCGGCTGCCTGCTGTGCAGACGGACCTTCCGGTATCCGTATGGAGAGCGGATTGAAGGCAACACAGCTTCCAATCGGAACACTGCTTGCATGTTCGTTTAACATTCCAATGATGGAAGAACTTTATGTGATGGAAGGAAAAGAGCTGGTTGCAAACGAAGTGGACACTCTGCTCGGACCTGGAATTAATATCCACTGCTATCCGTTGAACGGACGCAATTTTGAGTATTTCAGTGAAGATCCTTATGTGACCGGATGTTTTGCGGCAGCAGTGACAAGGGGAATCAAAAAAGGCGGCTCTTTTGCAACGGTGAAGCATTTTGCGGCGAACAACCAGGAGACGGCAAGACATACAGTAGATTCTGTTGTGTCAGAGCGTGCACTGCGTGAGATTTATCTGAAAGGATTTGAGATTGCAGTCAAAGAAGGGGAAGCCTCCTCTATTATGACATCTTATAATCCGATCAATGGACACTGGACATCGTCCAATTATGATTTAAATACCACGATCTTAAGAGGAGAGTGGGGGTATGAAGGCATTGTCATGACCGACTGGTGGGCAAGTGTCAATGATGTTGTAAAAGGTGGTAAGCAGGATCATCATGCACTTTCTTCAATGGTGCGCTCCCAGAACGACCTTTACATGGTCGTCAACAATAACGGCGCGGAGATCAATGCCATGGGCGATGATATTTTGGAGGCACTGGACAATGGAAAGCTGACCATTGGGGAGTTGCAGCGCTCTGCAAAAAATATCTGTCGGTTTATTTTAAATGCTCCGGTTATGAAACGTCCGTTAAGACCGTTGGAGGAAGTGAAGGCATATGAGCCGTTGCAGGGGGCTGGATCAGAAGGGGCAACTGGGGAAAGCAATATAAGCATTGTTCCGGAAGATAAAGTGTCACAGAAAATTTATGTAAACCAGTCTGGTGTATACAATATTGTTGTAAAATTTATTTCTCCGCAGTCAAATCTGGCACAGGCAGCCGCAAACCTCTATCTCAACGATGAATTATTCTTCACATTGCAGACGAGCGGCACGGAAGGCAGACCGAACACGCAGAAGATTTGCCGTGTGGAATTAAAACAGGGATACTACGAGATCAAAACAGAGGTTGTGAAACCGAAGCTTGAGATGGAGTGGGTGGAGATTCGGAAATAATCAGCGGGTACCGTTCACCAGGCAGTAAAACACTTGCTGTTTTGCTGTGTAAGAAAATGGATTTTATGATAGTATCCGTTATGTTAGTTGCGACCACCCCTTGTAGGGGTGGTCGCAACTTCATGAAGTCCATGTCGATGGTGTCATATGGAATCTCCACGTTGTACTGTGTATGTAAATGAAGTAATGGTTTTCGTAATTCCTGTAAACCTAAGATCCAGAAGCGATAGCAGCTCAATTTTTGAGGGAGGGGACATATAAACTGTCGTTACAAAAATTGGACTGTCACGCTTCCACAAGCTGCAGATCGTACAATTTCCGGTACAGTCCGTTCTGGGCGAGAAGTTCCTGATGGGTGCCGGCTTCCTTGATCTGTCCCTGATGCATGACAATGATCTTGTCGGCATGCTGGATCGTGGAAAGTCTGTGTGCAACCATAATCGTAGTTCTGCCCTCCATGAGTTTTGCCAGAGCACTTGTGATAAGTGCCTCGGTCTCCGTGTCAATGTTGGCAGTTGCCTCGTCTAAGACAAGGATGGTCGGATCATAAGCTAAGGTTCTTGCAAAGGAGAGTAACTGTCTTTGTCCGGCGGATAAGGTGCTTCCGCGCTCTGTGACAGGGGCATCATAGCCGCCCGGCATTTTTTCGATAAAGGAATCCGCGTGCACGATCTCTGCGGCACGTTTCACGTCCTCAATGGAAATATTCTCATTGTCCAGTGAAATATTGCTCTTAATATCCCCGGTAAAAATAAATACATCCTGCTGTACCTGCCCGATCGCGGCGCGCAGCACATCAGTGTCGATGGCTTTGATGTTGACGCCGTCGATCAAAATCTCACCTTTCTGGATGTCAAAGTATCGTCCAATCAGATTTAAGATGGAAGATTTTCCAGCTCCGGTAGCACCGACAAATGCAACTTTTTCGCCCGGTTCGATGACGAAACTGATGTCTTTTAAAATATAATCGTCCTTCTCGTAGGCGAACCATACATGACGGAATTCGATGCGTCCTTTGATGTTGACTTCAACCGGGTGCGTTGGTTTTACAATGTCCGGTTTCTCGTCTAAAATGGAGAAAATTTTTCCGGCAGAGGCGAGAGAGGACTGCAATGTACCAAACTGTTCCGCAAGTTCCTGGATCGGATCAAAAAACGAGGAAATATAGGTGATAAAAATAAACAGTGTTCCGAGCGAGAGCGTCTGGTTTAACACCCCGGCACTTCCGGTTCCAATCACAAGCATCATGGCAAGCACGGACACCAGATAAATGGATGGACGAAAAATCGCAAATGTCATAACCTCACGCCAGTTTGCCTTGTATAAATCTTCGGATTTCTTTTCAAACTGTGCATATTTTTCCTCTTCCCTCGCAAAAATCTGGATGAGCTTCATGCCAGAGAGGTGCTCCGATAAAAATGTGTTTAAGTCGGTAATGCGGTTTCGTGTAAGCTCGTATGCCTTCCTTGACATAAAGCGGAAAAAGAAGGTCAGCACTGTGACAAGCGGCAGCAGTGCAAAGGATACGAGAGCCATTTTGACATTAATGGAGAGCATGACAACGGCATATCCGATAATTTTTACAATGTTTTTAAATAGTTTTACCAAAATGGTGGAGAAAAGTTCATTGACCGCTTCGGTGTCGTTGGAGACACGGGTGACAAGTTTTCCCACAGGCGTATTGTTGAAAAAGTTTAACGATAAGCTGTGAATGTGGGTAAATACCTCCTCACGCATCTGATAAATAATCTCCTGTCCCATTTTCTGCAAAATCCAGGTGTCTAATGCGTTTAAGACAAATCCGGTGAGCAGAAGCAGCAGATAGAGGGCGGCCGCTTTCAAAATGCCGGCAAAATCATAATGCCGCAAATCTTTTAAGTCGTCCCTTGTGAGAGGCGTTGTACTTTGGTTTACATAAGATGAAAGTGTGGCGGCATCTGCATTTTTTAATGCATCACATTCTTCGGATGAAAGATTTTCTGCCATATAATATTGATTATTATATAGAAGGATCTGATCGTAATTCTGTCCGTCTGCCGCTTCAAAATCTCTCGTCAGGTAAGTGTCATGATAAGGAACAGCACCCGGCGCATCCGCAGTGGTTTCGATGTACGGTGCGTAATAGCCGTTGATATAATCATCGATCGCATCACCGATGACGATCGGGCGGTAAAGTTCTACCACGATGATAAAGAGGACGAGGACTGTCGCAGCAGTCATAACCCATTTGTGCGGTTTTAAATAGGCCAGTAAACGTTTCATAGTTATGCGTCCTCCTTTCCTGTTTTTGCAGCTGGATGATCCTGTCTGATGAGCGCTTTTCCGGCTTCACCGTGGATGGCTTCTAACTGCTGTTTTTCAAACATATCGTAATAAATGCCGTGTTCTGCCATAAGGGAATCGTGATTTCCAATCTCGGCGGCGGTGCCGTCCTCTAACACCATAATGATATCCGCATTCTGGATCGTCGAGATGCGGTGCGCAATGAGAATGGTCGTTTTGCCTTCCCGGTTTTTCTTTAAATTGGTTAAAATGTGTTCCTCGGTGTCGGTATCGACAGCGGAGAGGGCATCGTCTAAAATCAGGATCGGTGCATTTTTCATCAGTGCCCTGGCAATGGAGCTCCGCTGTTTCTGACCGCCGGATAAGGTAACGCCGCGCTCACCTACAATTGTCTCATAACCGTCCGGAAACTGGACAATATTTTCATGGATGCAGGCAGCGCGTGTTGCGGACTGGATAGCTTCCATATCCTCATTTTCAGCGCCAAATGCGATATTGGATTTCAATGTGTCCGAGAACAGGAAGTTATCCTGCGGAACGTATCCGATATTTTCACGCAGTGTTTTTAAAGGAATGGTGTTAATGTCCTTTCCATCAATGAAAAGCATGCCCGGTTTCGTGTTGTAAAGGTGCAGCAGGAGATTTACCAGTGTGGATTTTCCATTTCCGGTGCGCCCGATGATCGCAAGCGTTGTTCCTGCCGGCACATGCAGGGTGATGTCGTTTAAAGTCGGTTCGCTGTGGCCGCGGTGGATGAAGGTAAGGTGATGAAAATCAATTTCGCCCCTAATGTCGTCCACATCCTTTGTCTTGTCGGTGTCTGCAATGGCAGGCTGTTCTTTGAAAATCTCCTGGATCCTTCGGATGGAGGCAGCACCCTGCGAAAACATATTGACGGAATCCCCGCAGGCTAACATCGGCCAGACAAGCATGTTAATATACTGGTTAAAAGCGACAAAGCGTCCAAGCGTGATGTCCCCGACCAACGCAAGGTAGCCGCCGTAAATGAGCGTAAGCAGTGAGGAAAGCCCGATGATGACATCTAAAAGTGGAATGACGATCGACTGGATCTTTGCAATGCTTAAGTTCTTTTCCATGGTGTTTTCGTTTTCTTTTAAAAAGTGGTAACGCTGTGCTTTCTCACGGACAAACGCCTTGATGACACGGATACCGGAAAAGCTTTCCTGCACGTAGTCGGTGAGATCGGAAACAGCCTCCTGCCTTGCAGTAAAGCGCGGACGGATGATTTTTCCATAATAAATCTCTCCAAATAAAATGAAAAGCATTGGGATGACTGCGATCAGTGTGAGCTTCACGCTGACATAATACATCATCTGGAAAATGACCATAAGGGTCATGACGGAGGCATCAAACACACAGATGACGGCAGGCCCGATCGCCATGCGGATCGCGTTCAGGTCACTGGTAAAACGTGTCATCAGGTCGCCGGTCTTGTGTTCGTTGTAATATTCCACATCCATTTTCTCCAGATGGGAAAACATGTCGTCTCTCAGCTCTTTTTCGATGGAGCGGGAAGCTCCAAACAGGAAGTACCGCCAGAAGAAACGGCCGACCGCAAGCAGCAGTCCAAGCAGAAACAGGTAAAACAGATTTAATTTGACTCCGCTCCAGTCAAGGCTGTGGGCGGTGAGTCCGTCGGTGATGACACCGGTAAGTTTCGGAATAAAAATATTGGCAAAGTCAACCACAAAAAGCGTGATGATACCAAGCGTATACTGGACTTTATGCCGTTTGATATACTGAAAGATAAATTGGAAAGCGTTCATAAATAAATCTCCCTTAATAATGTCCTGCGGTAAACGGTTTTACGGAACTACCATAAAACCGCAGAGTATCTTCTATTCTATACTTCTTAAAGCAAAGTTGCAACCTGTGAAAATAAAATGATATACATGGAAACAGCAGTGTGACTGTCTGGATTTGTAAGAAGCTGGGGGAAAAGAGCACATAAAAAAAGTTTTCCTGCAAAAATCCTGAAAACAGATATTTCTACAGAAAAACCTCTTTTTTATTTATACATCGCACAGATCAGATTGTATCACAGGAAACAAAATACCTAATCACATCCGAGCAGAATGTCGACCGCATGCTGTAACTCAGGGCGATTGCGGTAGGCGTAGATGATCTCACGCTCATGATAAGTCAGGGAAGCTGCCGGATCATCAGGCTGGTCGTAACCGAAGGAGTTCAGGATGTCCGGGATTTTGTATATCTCGCACAGTAAGAGCAGTGTGTCCGCCGTCGGCTGTGCCTGTCCGCTTTCCCAGCCATAAATCGTCTTCGGTGCAACATCAATATCATGTTCCATCAGCCTGATCGATACGTCTTTCACTGAGTAATGATTTCGTTTTCTATATTCTTTTAACACCTTTGGAATTAATTCATTTCGCATAAAAATCCCCTGTTTCTGAAATTTAAAAAGTTATTATGGTTATCATATCTCACATATTTTAGACCGTCAATTAATTCTGACTATATGGGAAAATATGGTTGAAAGTCTTGGATTATAAGAATATAATGTGCGTAAGCAATGAGCGGTGCCAATCGAGAATATGTAGACCGAACATGCTTGCATGATGAGGTCTGCATATATCGGGAAGAACACATGAGAAAAGGAGCGGAGCGCATGAATAAATCCAGAGTGACAGAATATATCCTTGCTTATATGCAGGAAAAAGGAATTTCAGCATCTGAGATTTCAGAACAGACACAAGTTCCGGAAGAAAAACTGCATCCGGATTATAAAGAACCTCTGCTTGCCGAAGAGTTTTTAGAGCTTTGTGTTTTTTTACAGTTATCACCGGAAGCGATTGCAAAAACGATAAGAAAATGATGAAAAAGAGAATAATAAAAACTTCCCTGATCCATACTAAAAGAAAAAGAAAGTGTGGATACGAGTATGCAGAAGGGAAAACAGAGCCTCTGTTTTACAGAGGCTCCTTTTATTATCAGCACGGCAAATATTGTTGGAAAAAAGGAGGGAGAAGGACCTCTGGCAGGTCTTTTTGATGTGATCGGTGAGGACGACAAATTCGGACAGAACACATGGGAAGAGGCAGAGAGCACGCTGCAGAAAGAAGCTTTCACCATGGCGGTCGGCAGAGCCGGATTAAAAAAAGAGGACATCCGGTATCTTTTTGCAGGTGATCTTTTGGGGCAGACCATGGCGACCTCGTTTGGGGTGCTGGATTTTCAGGTACCGCTCTTTGGACTTTACGGAGCCTGCAGTACCTGTGGGGAATCGCTGTCTCTCGGTGCGATGTGTGTAGCGGCCGGCTATGCGGATCACGTCGTGACCATGACTTCAAGTCATTTTGCCAGCGCAGAAAAACAATTCAGATTCCCGCTAGGAAATAGTTGCTTAGTACAAGTCCTAGATATAAAATATAAAGCCAGTAATTTCAAAGGCTTCATTCAAATAAATTTCTTTTATTATTCTATGCCAAAACTCTTGTTTTCCTTTTGGATCTAGTTGTTCGTAAAGGACTTTCCAGTCTTCCGGGATCTGCTTCTTAAATTCCTCAATCCTTACAACTTTGTTGTTTGACAACTCCTCATTTATGGAGTTTATTTTTTCTGATAAGACACTGTATTTCTTTTCGTATTCTGGAATATCAATTCTTCCTTTTTCAAAAAGGTAATTCAGTCTGTCGCGCTCCCCTATTGCATCATTAAGTTTCTTATTCAAATTGCGCTTTGGTTTACCTGCTTCTTTTTTTACATCAAATTCAAGATTTTTTAATGCTGCATCAAGATTTTCAAGAAGATATTTTTCTGTTTTTGCTTCTGACACTAATTTTGTTTTGTGCAATTTCTCATTTCCACCGAACCAGCATCTTTGATATTGCCGGTGCTTTTTGGTCTTCCTGTCTATGCTGTAAAAACTTGCCATTTTCCTGCCACATATAGGACAGCGGAATAACCCACTGAATAAATATATATGACCGGACGGAGCATATTTTATCTGATTGATACTTCTTATTTCTTCCATTTGGTCTTTAGTGAAATAAGGCTCACAGAAATGGTCATTCTCCCTTACTTTTCCAATATACAGATCTGATTTGATCATTGTGTCCAATTTGTGTCTGGTAAAATCTGGGATGAAGTTTTCACGAACCCACAGAACGGTGCCGCGCTTGCTTTTGGTTGCTAATAAATAATCAAATATAGCCCTTGTCTGTTTCTCATTATCATGTACTACTTTCTTTACACCATCTATTTTCTCTATTTTGAATCCTATAGGCACTCTGCCAGTGTAAGCTTTCCCTTCACGGATTTTATAAGCTGCGGTGTCTTTGTATCGCTCAGATATAACCGCCCATTCTAATTCTGCCATGTTTGCCATCTGGTACATGAAGTTCTTTCCGTATGGCGTGGAAGTATCAATCTGCTGACTCACTGATATCAAGTTGCATCCTGCGCTTTCCATGTCGTGATAGAGGTTACAGAAATCTCTCATATTTCTTGCTATACGATCGTATCTCATAATGACAACTGCATTGATTCTTCCAGCTCTGACATCATCCATCATGCGCTGAAAGTCCTTTCTTTTTGCCGTGCTATGCCCTGTGATTGCATAATCACCAGAATAAACGATTATATTTGCATTAGGGTAAGTTTTATTAATATACTTTCTACAATCGTCTATTTGTTGTTCCATTGATTCTGAATTATCATCTTTTTTTGATTTCCTTGGATAAATTGCTATGTTCATTTTTAACTCCCTTTAAAAAAAGTCCCTCATTTAATAGAGGGACTGTATACTATTCTATTTCTATAATATCTGCGGAGTACCCCATAACTTCCCCAACGTTTTTAATATGAACTTTGAGCGTCACAGTATCGTCTTTAGACATTTCCATTACTTTTGCTTTTACATCATCATCTTTTATATAGCATTGGACACCAACAATTGCAAATTTGTCTGTCTGAGAGAATACCCCGATATACTTACCGTTGCTATCAATAACATCTAATCGACCAGTAATTTCTAAGTATTTGTCATTGTAAGTATCTTCTGCTTTCATTGCATTGTTTTTCAAATCATCCATCATGGTGCTTACATCAACCGCAGTATATTCAATTTCTGGCTCTGATTCGGTCTCAACTTCCTTTACCTCTGGTGTTGAATCTTGAGTTTCGTTTGTGCTTGATGATTTTGAATTGGTAGTAGTTTCTGAATTGTCGGAATTTCCACCAGAAGCAGAACCGATAGCTCCAAGAACCAGGATCACAATTAAAACAATCGCCCATTTCGGTAAACCTTGTTTCTTTTTGCATACTGGACATATCTTTGCTTTCTTAGGAATTTCTGATTGACAGTGTTTACATACCTTAGTATCTTTTGATTCGTTCATGATTTTGAACTCCCCTTTCTTTTGATATTACAATTATAAAGCAAAATGATTATAAAACAATACATTTTTGTCATTTTTTTATGACATTTTTTTGCAAAATGAAAGTTTAGGATAAAAACAAATGGATGCGTTATTGACTTTTCGAACATACGTTCGTATACTTTATGTATCAATTAGAAAGGTGGTATTGGATATGGGAGAGCTTAAAGAGAAAATAATAGAATTAATAGAGAAGTGCATGGACGAGGATGATCTCCGAACCATATATGCATTTATAAAGAGGTTTTTAAGATAAAAGAAAAAGACAAGGGTTTGCGCATTGCCCTTGTCTTTCTTTTTACTTCTTTACAAGCTTTTCTGCTAGCTTCTGGATTGTGTTCCAGTCGTTTTCATCCAGTTCTGAGATAGCGGCTATGAATCTGTACCGCTGGTCTTTTTCCCCGGCTTTCAGAACATCTGCAAGAAATTCAGCTATCTTTTCATTCTCTGTCTTTTGAATGAACATTTCGCCTTTTCCGGTCTCTAGCCATTCCACATCAACATTAAACAATTGACAAATAAGTTTAATCGATTGGGTTGATAGATTTCTTTGACCAGTTTCTACTAAAGATATGAAATTTTTAGTTAAACCAATTTCTTTAGCAAACTTTTCTTGTGACATTCCAAGCGATTTTCTCAACTGTTTTATTTGCTCATACACTTATTATCACCTCCCACTAGTATAATAATACAAAAATCACACAATGTCAAACAAAAAATCAAAAAAATGTTTGACAAGACCAACTAAGTATGATATTATAATCACACAAGGTAATACAAACACGAAAGGAAGTGAGCAGATGAGTGAAAAACAGAAAGAATCCCTTACAAGATTAGCTGAAACAGTATCACAGCTGGACAAAGAAAACTTCAACTATATTCTCGGTGTTGCGGATGGTATGGCAATCTCAAAGAAACAGTCGGAAGTTGACAAGCAGATTGCCATGTGTGGGAGCGTTAAATAATGAGAAAGGAGATTCCTATGAACAAAGCAGACATGGAAATTACACCAGAGAGGAAAGCCAAGATTATGGACATTCTGTTAGAGATTTACGAAAGACAGGAAGGAATTAAGCTTGTGGTTAAGGACAATGCATCATGAAAAATGTAGCATATGTTTTTATATCTATTGGACTTGGAATCATGTTTCTTGGTGGAATGCTCGATGCGGATGGAACGTATTATGTTTTTCTGCTGATCGCTATGGCTCTTGGTGCGGTGGTTGCACTTATTGGAGTTGTGATCTTGGATGTGGAGAACCGCCGGGAAGAAAAGCGGAAAGCATACTTTTACATGATCCGCCGGAAGGACAAGCTTGATGCTGATGTAGAGTTCCTTGGGGAATTTGAGGACAAAAAAATAGCACCCTGAATGTTTTGGCGAACGCAGGTGCTATTTAACCGTAGGAATACAAAAGTATTTCTGCGTTTATTGTAACACGTAGTTTGGATTTTGGAAAGCGTGATTTTATGTTTTACAGAAAATGCAGGATCTGTGGATGTAGTCTTGATCCCGGAGAAGGGAATATTTGTGAAGAGTGCCGGTCCGAGCAGTACATGAAAGAGCAGCGTCAAAAAGCCGTGAGATGCATGGTCATGTCTACAGATTTTAAACAGATGGAAATGGAGGAATTTTTAAATGGCAGCGCCTAGTTTGACATGGAAGGATTTAGGAATACTCAAGGATGCACTGGCAGAATTTGAAAGAACACTGGAAGATTTAGACATAGAAGCCGGTGAAGTGTCATGGCATACCGACGGAAGTATTCATGGTGAATTTGTGTATGGTACAAGAAAGCTGATTACCAACACAGACGATGATGGGGAGGGATTTTCTCACAGATATGAATGATTACATACCGGACAGCCTTGATATGCTCGAAGAGTACGAGAGGGACAGAGAACGCCGCCACAGATTATATGAGAAACAAGCCAGACGTGAAGAGCTGGCAGATATTGAATCAGAGGAAGAGAGGATAAAAGAAAGATGGAAGAAATCAGAGTAAATGTTGAGCAGAAAAATGGTGTTATTGGTTTTAATTTTGAGGAGATTAAGGAAAAACTTAATTCCGAGCTGGAAATTTATAAAAATATGATTTTCACGGAGGAATCCAAGACAGAAGCCAAAAAAACAATTGCAAGTCTTAGAAAACTGAAAAAATCAGTTAACGATAAAAAGCTGGAAGTGAAGAAATCTTTTATGATTCCTTACACCAATTTTGAAGCGCAGGTAAAGGAACTGGACAATCTGATTGATGAACCAATCAACTTTATTAATAACCAGGTGGAAGAATTTGAGCGCAAGCGTGCGGAAGAAAAGAAAGCGCTGATTTCTGAAATTTATGCGGAGATTATGGCAGAGCATGAGGAAGCGAGCGGATATCTTCCTTTACAGAGAATTTATGACAGCAAGTGGGAGAATGCCACAACTACAAAGAAAGCAATCACAGAAACCATTACAGAGAGAGTGGATCATGTAGAAAAAGATCTCGGTATTATCCGTAGCATGGGATCAGAGTTTGAGGATAAGGGGATTGAGAAATACAAGGCAACCTTAGAATTATCAGATGCTATTGAGGTCATGAATCAGTATCAGAAACAGAAAGAAGAGATTTTGCGCAGACAGGAAGAGGAAGCAAAAAGAAAAGCCGAAGAGGAAGCACGTAAGGCATCAGAGGTTAGTTCTGCTACTGATACTCCGATGCAGGAAGCACCAGTTGCGCAGACTGTACAGGAAGAAAAAATTATTGAGCCGAAGCCGGTTAATGATTCAATTGTTTATGAGATTATTGCTGATCCGTTCCAGATCGTGCAGTTGGAAGCACAGATGCGCAGCTTAGAAATTAAGTATAGGAGAGTACGATAATGGCAGAGACAGCAAAACAGATGAACATATACCAGGCAATATCAAAGTGCATGGAAGAAATCGGTGCGGTTGGAAAAAATGATTTGAATAAGTCGCAGGGGTTTAAATACCGCGGAATTGATGCGGTGATGAATGCGATCAATCCGGCATTGGTCAACAATCATATATTTATCGTTCCAGAGGTCTTAGAACAGACCAGAGAAGAAAGAAAATCCATAAAAGGTGCAACGCTGATCTATTCGGTCTGCAAGATTAAATACACCTTTTTTGCAGAAGATGGGAGCAGCATCACAGCCGTAACGATCGGCGAAGGAATGGATAGCGGAGATAAGGCTACGAATAAAGCAATGGCGATTGCCTTTAAATATGCTTGTTTTCAAGTGTTCTGTATTCCTACCGAAGAGATGCAGGATCCAGATTCAGAAAGCCATACTGTAGAACCTAAAAATGATTTTGTTCCAGCAACCGTAGAACAGCTTAGGACAATGACAGATTTTGTAAGCGCGTATTCTGATATGTGTGAGAATGCTACATCCAATGATATCTGGAAAACGCTGAAAGAAAAATATCATTTTGAAAAGACTTCAGATCTATCAAGTGAAATGGCTGCTAAGATCATTGAACAGGTTAAGTGCTGGTATAAGAAAAAGAAAGAAGAGTAGCTTATGGATACTATAGGAAAACTGACCGGAGCGAGCCGTACATTAAATGGACAAGGAATCATCCTTACATTTGAGGTTGATTCTTCGGCAGCAGGACAGGTTGAAAATATGAGATCAGATGATCTGTTACGTATCCGAGCGGTCAAATATAAGCAGAAACGAAGCCTTGATGCAAATGCTTATGCGTGGGTATTAATGACGAAGATTGCCAATCATCCAGATATATCTTCAAGTAAAGAGGATGTATATGAGCAGATGCTCCAGAAATATGGAACATTATATGAGGATGAAGATGGATATATCACAATCACAGTAAAAAAATCAGTGGATATGTCAAAGGTAGATGGTCATTGGAAATTTATTAAAGACAATGGGAAATTTGCTTCATATCTGATGATTAAAGGATCCAGTGAATACGATACTGCCGAAATGAGCCACTTTATAGACCGGATTGTTGAAGAAGCAAAGGAACTTGGCATTGAGACAGCTACACCGGATGAATTGGAACGTATGAAGCAGGAGTGGGGAACATGAGTAAAAAGCTTTGGAGCGTGTTCACGGATGATATGGATCACTGTTATTTTACTGGAGCATACCCAGTGGAAAGACATCATATCTTTGGAAGTTCAAACCGTAAAAACAGTGAAAAGTATGGTTTTGTTATTCCGCTCAGACCTGATCTGCATCCTAACGGAGCGCAGAGAGGCGCCAATGCAAAAGAAATTGATTTGAAATTAAAAACTATGGCGCAGGAATATTTTGAATCTCATTACGGAACAAGAGAAGATTTCAGAGATATTTTTGGAAAGTCGTGGTTATAGGGTTGGAACACCTTGCCAAATGGCAGAAAGAAACCTATTCATGCAGAAAATAATATATCACGAATTATTGGAAGCTGGTTATTATCTCCGGGGTTAGTCCCGGAGAGGAAAGGGGATAAATGAAAACAATAAATGACATTCCCTGCGGACATTTGAAACCATTACCGAGACTTTATAATCCATTTGAAGATAGAAAACTGCGAAAGCAGATAGAGACAGCAAATACAAAGGATGACTGCATTATCAATGTTGGAAATGGATATTACAGACCAGTTCCGGGAGATCCAGTAGATGAAAAAGAACTGGATGAATATCTATCAAAAGAGCTGCACCGTGCCAGAGCGATACTGAAAAAACGTTTAAACATGAAAATGACATTTGAAAGGTGGCGAGAAGTTGGAGTACCTACTGATAATACCGGGACGACTGGATAACTTGAATGATTTTATCCGTGCGGATAAGGCAAGCAGATATAAAGGCGGAGAGATGAAAAAGCAGAATGAAGCTATTGTTTCTGTGTACATCAGAAAGTGCCTGAGAGACGTAAATATCAATAAAAAAGTATTTATGGAATATCTGTGGGTGGAAAAGAATAAAAGGCGTGATTTGGACAATATATCGTCATTCGGCAGAAAAGTGATCCAGGATGCATTAGTTAACTGCCATGTATTAAAAAATGATGGCTGGGAGCAGATCTGTGGATTCTCTGATGAATTTCGTATAGATGCTGAAAATCCACGGATTGAAGTTAGGATTCGGGAGGTGGAAACTTGAACTATTTAGCTGAGATAAAAGCATTTTACGACAGGCTCGAACTAAACCCGCAGCCCAACACTGCAATCGCCTTATGGCATGCGTTAATGTCCATAGCGAATAAGGCAGGGTGGCCAGATACGTTTACGGTAGCCTCGTCAGTCCTTGGACTTCGGTCTGGATTAAATGCATCAGCGTTAAAGAGAGCGAGAAACAAGCTTGCTACAGATGGGTTCATCGAATGGAAATCGCGCGGTGGGAATCTTGCAGCACAATATAAAATAAATAGTCTTGTGGTTCAAAATTACAGTAAAAATGAACCACAGTTTGAACCACAAAGTGAACTGCAAATTGCACCATATTTTGAACCACAAAGTGAACCTATTAATAAACAAAGACATAAACATAAACAAAATACACCCCCTATATCCCCCGTTGAAAAATTCGGAGAGTTTGCAGCGGTATATCCGAAACGGTGCACTATCTTTCTTGTTGAAACAGAATACTGTAATGCGGTACTGTCTGGTGTACCGGAAGATGATCTGATAGTGGCTGCACAAAATTATGCTGTTGATTGCCAAAAGAAAAGGACACCTGATCGTTATATTAAAAATGCAGAGAATTTCTTGAAAGAGAATATATTTATGCAGTATCTGAAAGGAGAGAACGATGGATCAGTTGGAAGAGATACTGGAACGCATGAAAAATCACTCAACGAACTTATGCAGGAATGCGGAGACACCGGAGACTTCCAGGGATTCTGATGTGTGTCCAATTTGCGAAGGTCGGGAGTGGATCTTGAAAATAAAAGACGGAGTTGAAATAGCAGTACCGTGTAAATGCCGTGAGAAAGCGGTCATGTCAAGGCGGTTGCGATTCGCAGATATACCGGAGGCATTCCGTGGGATGGATCTGAGATCGTTTCGAATGGATGTGTACAGGAAGCAGGAAAGTAAAAAGATGGTGTCAGATGCCTGTAAAATTATAAAAACATATCTGGATGATTTTGAGAGCCAGAAGAAAAGAGGCATGGGACTGTATATCTGGTCGAGGACAAAGGGAAGCGGTAAGACGAGGATTGCTGCCGGGATTGCAAATGAACTGATGAAAAACTATGCAGTGAAGTTTGCAGTGTCACTTACCATACTGCAAGAGATTAAGAATACATGGCGGAGAGATACAGAATACAGTGAGAACCAGCTTTTAGACGCACTTTACACCACAGACATTCTTGTAATTGATGATTTCGGAGTGGAGAGACCAGCGGACTGGATAAATGACAAAATGTATCAGATTATCAACGAGCGGTACATAAACCAGAAGGTAACGATTTTCACGAGTAATGATCCGCTGGACAAACTATCCTACGATGACCGGATCACGAACCGGATTAAGGAGCGGACATATCAGATCGCATTTCCAGAAGAATCAGTCCGGGATCATATCGCAGAGCGGATGCAGGAGGAAATCATTGAAAAAGTGATAGCGAGCGGAAATATAAAATAGAAATTAAGTGGTGAAATAAGGATTATTAACATGGGAGAAATGACAAAGACAAGCATAAAATACTGCCGGAAATGTAAATATGCATACAAGCACAACCAGACAGAAATCATGTGTGGATATTATTTACAGACCAGATTAAGGCGTGAGTGTCCGGTAGGGATGTGCGATAAGTTTGAGAAGAAAGGCAGAAAGAGAAAGGTGAAGTTAAAATGACGGATGAAACCAAGCAGGAGATAGGAGCGGCATTGATGTTGTTAAAAAATACACTGGTAAGCAATGGTGTAAGCATAGCACTTGAAAAAAAAGACGATGGATGCATTTGTTTTTTTGATACCGCAGAGTATTGTCGCACCGGGAAATTTAAAGGGATATCTGTTAAAATAACAGATTTAGTGAGGTAGAAATATGATGGAGTGTATGAAGAGCATGGCGAAGAAGTCGCAGGACGAGCCGGTAGAAATGGAAAATGAGCGTATGAAAGTTTCTCACTTAGATATTATCGTAACAATGATAGACAAAAAGCCATATTACGAAATCAAGTACAAGGAAATCGGATCGAATCATTATAGCGTTGGCTACAGCTCATACAAGATTGAAAATGTTTTAGCTTGGAGAGATGAATGCTTTGAAATTATGACATCACCACAGACCAATGCAGACCGGATCAGGAGCATGACGGATGATGAACTTTTAGATTTCCTTTGCTCAATCGAAACATATGAGCAGGGTAGTGTAAAGACCATTGAGGGCGGTGTAGCAATGTGTTCTGTTACAGAGGTGGAACAATGGCTTAAGGCAGAAAGTGAGGGATAGCATGGAGAGATTAACATATGTGGCAGAGAATGGAGAAGTTTTATTTCATCCAGCAGATTTACCGGATGATGAGGGAATTACCATTACCCAGCTTGCGAAAGATGGAAGATACAAAGCCCTGGAAGAGATTGCGGAAAGACTTGCAAATAGAGAGCAAGCCGAAGAGCAGGGATTACTTCTGCGGTTGCCGTGCAAGGTTGGAGATACTTTGTATAGGGTAAATAAAGGAGCGAAAGAGCCAGTTATTATGATGCGCGTTATCCAGTTATATATCAAGCAGATTCATAAAGACAGAACTGTTATGAGAATTGATGCTATAAATGACACTGATATGGGTGAGAGTTGCTATTTACCGTGCGACATTGGCGAAAGGATATTCCTTACCAGAGAGGAAGCCGAAGCCAAGCTGAAAGAAATGGAGGGGGAAAGTGATGTACTGTGATGGAAGATGTCAGTATTTAAACGAACGTAAACATAAATGTGAGTTGACCGGAGAAAAATTGACTTACATGAAGCAGACCGGAAGTATTTCATTTTCCGTGCATGAACATAGAGGATTTTGCAAAGGAAAAAAGGTGGAACGTGATGGGAGACGTAGTTAAACATATACCGAAAGATGATCTGTGCCCGTTCTGTAAAAAAAAGGAATCAACTTTGCTGTGCGACATGCCTGTAAATACAGTTATTACACATGCACGGGGAAGCGGATTTAAAAGTTATACCATGACCTGTGATAAGAAAATCTGCACGGAATGCACCACAAGAGTGAACGGGTTTGATTTCTGCCCGGATTGTGTGAAGAGGATCAAGATAACACCGAAGGGAGTGAAAGAGTGATGGAGAATAGATTTTTATCCCGTGGAAAGCGGATTGATAATGGCGAATGGATACAAGGATATTTATATGGTATCTGGGAGAGAAGATATATCCTATGGGGAATGATCAATGATATCCCGAACATGGCCGAAGTAGACCCAGAAACCGTCTGCCAGTGCACCGCAATGCCTGATAAGAACGGTAAGCTGATTTTTGAGAATGATATTCTTTCAGGGCATATCGACGTTGAGTTTCCAGAAGATGAGACGAGAAAGCGTGTCGTGTGGCATGAAAACGGATGGTGTACGAATGAGCCGGGCTGTGATGACTACGAGGAACTGGATGATTTTGATTCAGAGAATTTTGAAGTGATCGGCAACATGATTGACAGCCCAGAGCTGTTGGAGGTGTAGATATGACGGAGAATGAAGCAATTAAAGAACTTGAGACTTCTATTGATTTAGCCAAAATGTGTATACAGAATAACGAGAGAAAAAGAGAAATCCAAGGTTATGAGATGGCAATCAAGGCACTGAAAGAGGTACAGAAGTACCGTGCAATCGGAACGCTGGAAGAATGCCGGGCGGCGATGGAGAAGTGGACAGCGAAGAAACCAATGCATGTAACGAATAGTTATTTTGGATACCAGAAACATAAAGAACATGTTGGTTATTGTCCAGATTGTGGGCATCAAGTAGAAGAACCTTATGGATGTCCAAATTGTTTAAGAAAAATTGATTGGGGTGATGAAGAATGAGTGAAAGACTTAAGCCATGTCCGTTTTGCGGTGGAAACGCAATGTTCTTTAACATTACAAATAAGTCATCACATTCGGCTGTTGTGGTAATGTTCAAAATCAGATGTATGAAATGCGGAACAGAACTTCCAAAAAGCTATGAATGTGAGATGTACATGGATCAGGACGGAGGCATCAGAACAGGGAAAGACGAGCGTACGAAAGCAACTACAGATTGGAACAGGAGGGCGAACGATGGGAAGACTGATTGATGCTGGGTTGGTTTTAGACAACTTAAGTGGACGTCTTGAAAGCATGAAAGATTATGATGCAGTAAAAGATGTGATTAACAATATGCCGACCGCCTATGACCCGGACAAGGTTGTGCAGCAGTTGGAAAAGCTGAAAAGCCTTGTACCAGTAAATAGGGTACTCGATGATATTATAAATGATAAACCAAAGGAATTAGGAATGCTTATAGCCTATGAAAAGGCTATTAAGATTGTAAAAGGAGGTGGAGTAGATGGCAATTAAACCGATTTTATTCAACACAGAAATGGTTCGGGCAATTCTGGACGGACGGAAGACTTGCACTCGTCGGCTGGTAAGATTTTTACCGGGAGAAAATCCACAGTGGACTGGATATATTAGAGATGGACTGATGCTCTACAATGGCAGGAATGAGCCTTGTATCATAAAAGTACCATATCAGCCGGGTGATACCCTGTATGTTCGAGAAACATGGTGCGGACTTCCAGTCAATGAAGCAGGTCATATGCGTGGTCATACCATCTATTATTACAAAGCTGATGGAGAACTTCGACCTAAAGGTTGGAGAGGCACTTGGCATCCGTCAATCCACATGCCGAAAGAAGCGGCACGTATCTGGCTTAAGGTTACGGATGTGAGGGTGGAGCGGTTGCAGGAAATCACATCGGAGCAGATTTGCAGAGAGGGTGTAGAGGTGGAATATCCTCATGTGTTGAATGGAGAAGAAAAAAGATATGCTTTTTCAAGACTCTGGGATTCTACCATCAAGAAGTCCGATCTTGACCGCTACGGTTGGAATGCCTGCTTAGATGAAATTTTAAAATAAATTGAAAGGAGTGAGAGGTTTGCCGTTAGATTGAATGGTTTAAAAGCAATAAAACGATGTATTTGTTGCATAAAACGCAACATAAACAAATTCAAAGTGCACTATTGTAGATATGTGCACGGAATATCAGAAAGGAGCCGGAACCTATCCGGATAAAAGGCGCGCCGGGTTCCTTTTGAAAGAATGAAAGTAAAATGTGAAATTTACAGAGATTCTATGCAGAATTACAAAAAGTATGGAATCCCAAAGGCACAGCTTGTAATCGCAGATGTGCCGTACAATCTTGGAAATAATATGTACGGAAGTAGCCCTATGTGGTATGTCGGTGGTGATAATAAAAACGGAGAGAGCAAACTTGCGGGGAAGGCAGCGTTTAATTCAGATTTCAATTTTAATCTGTACGAATACTTCCATTTCTGTAGCAAGATGCTTAAGAAAGAGCCAAAGGAAAAGGGCAAAGCGCCATGCATGATCGTGTTCTGTTCGTTCCAGCAGATACCAACCATGCTCAAAGCGGCAGAAAAACACGGATTCGGAAATAATATTCATCTTACATTTTGCAAGAACTATTCCGCGCAGGTTTTAAAGGCGAACATGAGGGTGGTAGGTGCAACGGAACACGCTCTTGTATTGCATAAGGGATTGCCGGAAACAGATAAGGCAATATGGCTTGGAACCGAGCACGGACTTATCTTTTATCGGGACAAGCTGCCAAAGTTTAACAACGAGGGAAAGATGATCTTTGATTGGATGCCCTGGGAGAAAGATCCAAAAGGGAAATATCCAAATATCCACCCGACACAGAAGCCGGTGCGCCTGTTGAAAAAGCTGATTAAGATCTTTACAGATGAAGGGGATGTGGTGATTGATCCGTGCTGTGGTAGCGGCAGCACACTTCGAGCAGCAATGGAACTTGGTAGACCAAGCTATGGGTTCGAGATTGATCGGAATTTCTACGAGAGAGCCAAGAATGAAATGCTTGTAGAAAATTACGGAGAAGTTTCTATGCGAGCAGAGGACAGAGTGACAGGGCAACGGAATATCTTTGATATGTTGGAGGGGCGGGCATGAGAACAGTATTGAAATATCCGGGAAGTAAGTGGAACATTGCTCCCCGACTGGTGGAACTGATACCGGAACATCACAGCTATGTAGAGCCGTTCTTCGGCAGCGGGGCCGTGTTATTTAATAAGCCGGTATCTGATATCGAAACGATCAATGATCTGGATCATGATGTTGTGAATCTCTTCCGGTGTATACAGGAAGATGCGGAACGTCTGTCCAGAATGGTAATGACTACACCATTCAGCCGTGAAAAATATGAAGATACATATAAACTGGATGTATGGGAGCTGATGATGCCGGATGAACCGTACCATAAAGCATTGCGATTTCTGGTTCAGTGCTGGCAAGGGCACGGGTTCCGTACCAATGGCAGCAAGGTAGGATGGAAAAATGATGTACAGGGCAGAGAAAAAGCTTACGCATTATGGAACTGGTACCGCCTGCCGGAATGGATCATTGACATAGCGGAACGGTTGCGCATGGTACAGATCGAGAACCGCCCGGCGATGGAAGTGATTGAGAGATTTAATTACAGCAATGTTTTTATGTACATTGACCCACCGTATGTTTTGGGTACCAGAGCAGGAAAACAATATAAACATGAGATGACGGATGCGGATCACGAGGAATTATTAAAAGCGTTACTGCAGAGTAAAGCAAAGATTATGATTTCTGGTTACGAGTCAGAAATGTATAACGACTATCTGAACGGATGGGAGAAAAAACAGTTTTCAAGCTGTGCGGAGCACGGAAAGCCACGGATGGAAACGGTGTGGATGAACTATGAGCCGGATCAACAGATGAAACTTAATTTTTCGGAGGTGCTGTCATGATACATGGAGAATTGATAGTTGACAATTTTGCCGGTGGGGGCGGCGCTTCCACTGGTATAGAAATTGCAACCGGATACAGTGTTGATATTGCAATCAATCATGATCCAGAAGCAATTAAGATGCATAAGGCTAATCATCCGAACACCAAGCATTATTGCGAAAATGTTTGGTCTGTTGATCCAGTAAAGGCATGTAACGGGCATCCGGTCGGACTTGCCTGGTTCTCGCCGGACTGCAAACATTTTAGCAAGGCGAAAGGCGGGAAACCAAAGGATAAAAACATTCGTGGTCTTGCATGGGTAGCATTACGATGGGCTGGACTTGTAAGACCACGGGTGATCATGTTGGAAAATGTAGAAGAGTTCAAAACATGGGGACCATTGAACAGAGGGCACCATCCGATCAAGGCAAAGCAGGGAAAAACATTTGAAAAATTTGTACAGCAGCTTAATGATCTGGGGTACACTGTAGAATTTAAAGAACTGATTGCTGCCGATTATGGTGCACCGACCATGCGAAAGAGATTTTTCATGATCGCTCGGTGTGATGGCAAGCCGATCGTCTGGCCAGAGCCGACACACGGACCAGCGGACAGTGAAGCTGTAAAGGCGGGATTGCTGAAACCATACGTAGGAGCATACACACAGATTGATTTCAGCCGGCCATGTCCGAGCATCTTTGATACTTCGAAAGAAATCAAAGAAAAGTACGGCATCCGTGCGGTTCGGCCGCTGGCATCAAAGACGCTGGATAGGATTGCCAAGGGATTGAAAAAATTCGTTTTGGATAATCCAGAGCCTTTTATCATTCAGTGTAATCACGGTGGTGAGCGGAGACCGAACGATATTCGAGAGCCAATGCCTACCATAACCGGAAAGCACGGATATGGGATTGTGGAGCCATATATGGTACAGATCGGGCAGACAGGATTTGCAAAAGACCGAAGTAAGGATGTTAGAGAGCCGCTTACAACGATTGTGAGCAAAAATGAGCATTGTCTGATTGAACCAACGCTTGCACCATACATGGGAACGAATACGACAAATCATCCGGGCGGAAATTGCAAAGATCCGATACACACAATTACAACTGGCAATCAGCAATGTCTTATTAGTCCTACGTTGATTCAGTACCATTCAGAAACTTCAAAAGATGGAGTAAGAGGGCAGGCTATAAAAGATCCGATCATGACAGTTGACAGCTCAAATAGATATGGGCTGGTCGCATCGTTTCTGCATAAGTACTATGACGGAGGATATAAAGGTGCTGGGGAAACAGTAGAAAATCCGCTTCCGACAGTGACCGCATGGGATCATAACAGCGTTGTTACTGCGAATCTGATTCAGATGAACAATCATTGTGACGGAAAAGATATCAGACAGCCATTACCAACGATCACGGCTGGTGACGGACACTTTGGAGAGGTCAGAGCGTTTCTGATTAAATACTATGGACAGGGAACAGGGCAGGATATAGAACAGCCGCTTGATACTGTGACAGCCAGGGATAGATTCGGATTGGTTACGATAGAGGGTGTCGATTATCAAATCGTAGATATCGGGCTTCGAATGTTGGAACCAAGAGAGTTGTATGGATGCCAGGGATTCCCAGATGACTACCTAATTGATCATGACTACACCGGAAAGACGTATCCGAGAAGTGAACAGGTCAGAAGATGCGGCAATGCAGTGTGTCCGCCGATTCCGGCTGCACTGGTCAGAGCAAATTTACCGGAATTGTGCGTTGCTGAACGGATGCCGAATATGCAGATCGAAGCAGATCAGACTGGTCAACTTAGATTTGCTTAATTCGGAGTTGAGTTAAATTGAGTTAAAACAAGATATGTGAGTTAAATTAGAATTTAACGGAGGTATCAGATATGAAGTACAGATTAACTACGCAGCATAATAAAAGTGATAGTGAGCAAAATGTAACAATTACAGAGTGTAAAGAAGCTGTTAAACAGACATATTTAGATAGTTGCAGAAAAGACTATTTTACTTTATTAGAGCGGTGCAGATGCGGAGAATGGGAAAGAATTATGTTCCAACTCGAGCAAGGAAACGTAGAAAAAGAGCTGGACTATATTTTAGACAAATAAACGGAACTATATCCAAAATGGAAATAGTTGAAAATTAGAATTTAGTGGAGGTAGAAGAGATGGGCGAATTAATTAAAAGACAGGATGCAATTAACGCAGTTATGCAAAATTACTGCTACGAATCTGACAGAATGACAGCATTACAAGAACTTCCTGTAATAACAGATGAAAAAATCAGAAATGAAGCAATTATAAACTACTCAGTTGCAGTGCTGGCAGAGGTTGCGGAACGTGCTAAACAGGAAGATGCACCAATTTATGAAGGAGATAAGGAAGTTGACCAGTGGGTGCGTTTATCAGATGTAGAAGGAGCAATCAATAAGTATTTAAACTGAACTATTTCCATTTTGGAAATAGCTGAAATTTAGAAATTGAGGAAAAGAGTATGTATCGTTATGGTGACGAAAAGATGGATTTTTCGGAAGCGGTATTAATTGCAAAGGTGCGATTATCTCCAGAAGATTTGGATAGATATTTCGCACAGGATATCGCATTGGCAATAAAAACGATTATAAATGGTCTTAATAATGAAATTCGCAAAGCAAAAGAAGGTGGCTATATAAAAGGATGTATGGACACTGAAAAAGAGAAAAACAAAATTATAGAAAAATTGTTGGAGGAAAGGAAAACTATGTGCACAATGGAATGGAAAGAGGTTGAACCAGAACAAAGTGATTGGGAAAAACAAGTAAACATAATCGCTTATTACGGAAGTGTCACTATTGGAAGTATTGTTTACTGCGGTGACGGGACAGGATGGCAGTCCGTGATTGATGGTCGCATGGATTTCATGCAAGCAAAATCCTTAGAAGATGCAAAAAGGGAAATGATTGATATACTGGACAATCATTGTACTGATCAGATTAACTATTATGAGGAACTGCGAGAAAGCATTGAAGAATTAAACTGAACTTTAACGGAGGTATTGAAAACATGGATAAAACAAAATTGCATTTTTTCACTGCAATAAAAAACGGTGAAGTAAAACAGATAGGAAAAAGCATTATCTTACAGCCGGAAGTAAAGTTTGGCGGTGGCACGATAAAATGGTTTGATGACAAGCAGTTAGTGAAAAATAAAGGAGAGGAGACATGTTAAAAAGAGAATATAAAAGAAGAGAACCGACAAAGGAGGAAAGAATATTTTTAAAGTCGAGAAAACTTATACCGGACAGCTGGCTAATATTGTACGAAAATAAAAGTGAATTAGTGGTTGTTAGCAGAAGGAAATCATACCGGAAAGTATTAAAAAAACCAAGAAAGAACCGGTAAAAAAATACATATCAAAGAACAATGATTAAATGAATAAAAATATAATAATGTTGCATGAATATGATAATATATTGTGTTTTTATGAACTGATATATGGTATAATGTTGTAAGAAACATAGTTGTCACGCATGGGGAGATGTTTAAAATGAGCAGAGAGGAAACGATAGAGATATGCACACGCATAGACAATTACCTGGGCGATAAAATAGCAGAATCAATTTTAAATAATATCTCATATGACAAAATGGAAGCACGCTATGGGATTATGCCGATTTCACGCACGCATTTTTACAGAAAAAAGAAAATGGCATTAAGGATGCTTAACAGCCGGAGCTTGTACGAAGAAGAAAGCAATGGACAGCTACGCATAATACTTTGATTCACTCATAGAACTGCACGCATAGACACACGCATATTATTTAAAACGCACGCATGGCACGCATAGACAAGTTTTTCTCACGCATAGGATAATATAGCACGCACGCATAAAAATGGCTGTATTTGGAAAATGTGCAAGGCAGAATATGGATATAAAAATAAAAATTTGCACACAAAAAAACCGCCGGAAGTGATCCGGCGGTCATCCTCTGCGGCGGTTAAATCAGTTTAAAAATTCTTGCGTCTAGGTTTTCTATAGCAATTCTTTTTGCATCGATTTGACTTTCTGCCTTTACAATCATTGTAAAAAATCCGTGTCCGCTTAAATAACTGTAATGTACCTCATATTCCTGCATGTTTCATTCCCTCCACATATTTAACTTCTAAACCATGTCTATTTTTTATGTATTCTGCGCATTCCACTGTGACTTTCGGACTGTAAATATCTTTACTAGATCTGTAGCCACCAGCGCATTTTTTAAAACTTTGGTGCCACTGCTCAACAGTGAGATCTTCATATATCTTATAATTCCAGAACGTGCCACGTTTGGAAGTGAAGCAGCCGTAAATCGGGAAGTTCTTATTTTTCATATAAATCCCTTTCTGTGCTGATGTGAATGATTACTAGACCGCTTTTATTTAAAGCTTCTTTAAAATCTTTTTTAGTTGAATATTTTTCGCTTTCAATTAAAAAGTTATCATTGTTTTCTCCCGGATAGTGAACTGATGCGGTCAGTTTCTGATTTGGTATCTTTTTCATATGTTTTTCTCCTTTCGAACGGTTGTTTGTGTGCTTTGTTTTCTGTTCCTTTGTTAATATTATAATACACTAAAAACAGTGTAATTACAATATACAAATACACCAAAATAAGTGCAAAAATATCAGCGATAATTGTGTATTTTTTTGGTGTAAAATTAATTGAAAGAAAAATGTATCTGGTATATAATAAATACGAAAGAGAGGTGTGCAGATGCTTACTTATAAAATTGACGTACTGGAAACGCTGAAAGAAAGCGGATATAACACGACACGGCTAAGAAAAGAGCAGATCATAGGAGAAAGTTCGATCCAATTATTGAGAAAAGGCGAAATGGTCGGGATTAAAACGCTCGAAAAGATCTGCGATATACTGGATATGCAGCCGGGAAACATAATAAAATATGTAGAAGATACAGAAAAATAAAATACTTTAAAAATAATGTAAAAAAGTATTGACATTACACCAGAAAAGGTGTATTATAATATCAGAAACAAGGAAAACATATAATACACCGGAGGGAAAATAAGATGCTTTACATTAAAGATTGGTTTCTACAGAAAAATTTAACAGATTCACAGAGACAGCTTTTCGCAGACGGAGAGAAAGAGCAGATGGGAGAGACAGAGAAAGCTGTAAAAATTAAAGTTAATGCTGATAACGGAGAGTTTACTTTCTGGTGTCCAAAGTCCTGTTTGGCAGATAAGCCAGAGACAGTAACACCGGAGCAGATGGCAGAATTTAAAAAGAATGGTGTTGAAATGATCGCAAATGGTCATAAGATCATTGTTAAAAAATCAGAAGTAAGCACATATAAAATGATGGGATTTAAGATCGTAAAATAAGGAGGATAAAAAGATGGAAGAATTAAAAAAATGTTATCAGGAATTACAGAAAAGGATCGCAGAAATTGAAAACAGACATGACACAGACATTATGGATTTTATTAATCTTGATGACGAAGTGAAAGCCGAGTACATGGGAGACTGGACAGAGAAAGACGTTCAGGGCTGGGAGTATCTGGTAAATAGAGCCAGCACAATCCGAAAAGCGTACAGGATCGTTGCGGAAGAATTATACACCGGAGAATTTTTACCGGAAATTGACCAGTAAAAACCTAGAGCATTAATTAAAAAAAGGAGATAAAAAAATGAGTAGAACAGAGCTTTTTAACAAATGGTTAGAGGAAAATTATGGAGAATTGAGAAAATTCCCATTACAGAAATTAACAGTAGAATCTGAAAACGGCGATGTTGAAAATTACGATAAAATCAGAATCATCGGAAATGCAGAGTGCTGGGATGGAGATGAGTTTTATCAGTACATGGTGACTGATGATAAAATTTATAAGGTTTATTATAATGTGCAGCCGGATCAGGAACTCGACATGATCGATTACACAAAGTCTTATAAAACCGAAGATGTTACAGAAGATATACTTTATTTTTTAGAGGATTAAAAAATGTCAGGGAAATGCGTGGTTTGCGGAAAAGAAAAAGGACGAAATAAATTATACTGCTCGGTAAAATGCCGAGCAGAAGCACAAAGAAACATGAGAAAATGTGTAATTTGCGGAAAAGAATTTTACTCCGCGCCATCAGGAACAGAAAGAACGTGTAGCAGAGGATGCTCGGAAAAGCTCAGGCATTTTTATGGTGTGAGCGATGAAAATAAAGAAGTTTTGAAAAAAGCGCATCTCGGATATGAGAAATCCCCGAACACAGGCAGAAAAGACACGAATGCAAATGCGAAAAGCTGGGTGATCCAGTCGCCAGGAGGTGATGTTTACAGAATTAACAATTTAAAAAAATGGGCAATTGACAATGAGGATATCATAAGCCCAATTAAACCGGATCTTTTTTCTAGTGGAATAAGAGACATTAAAAGATATTTGATCGGAAAGCATAAAAGTGGGAGTGCTCAGTATAAGGGATGGCGTTTATTAGAATGGAGCGAAGAAAATAAGGCGCGAGAAGGATTTCCGGAGAGAAAAAAGAGAAAACCGAGAAAACAGAAAATGTCAGAAGAGGAGAGGCTGAAAAGAAAACGAGAAAGAGAAAAACGAAGAAACGAGAAAAAACGGCTTGAAATATAGCCGCTTTTTTTATGCCTAAAAATGGAACAAAAACAGTTAAAAAATATCTTATAATAAAATTATAAGTAAAATGATGGGAGGTGTGCGCCTTGGCAAATTTAAAAGGAAAAGTTAAAAAGCTTCAGACTGCGATTGTCCAGTGCGGACTGATCATAAAAATAAACCAAAATCAATTTTATAGCGACGACCAGAAGCGCATGATCACAATTTACAGAATCCTCACACCAGTGTGCACCTTTAAGAAAAACAAACAAGAATGGAAAACAGAAGATTATGAGATTCTTAAAACGGCATCTATCCCGGAAGTAATCTTCTGCTTGCTTGAAATTTATAAGGCGGTGAGCGGATGAAGGGAGAACTCACACCGAAATGGAAAGCTTTTGCAGATGAGTATATAAAGAATGGCGGAAATGGCACACAGGCATACATAAGCGCAGGCTATAGTGAGAATGGAGCAAATCGAAGTGCTCAAAAACTGCTGACAAAAACTGTCATTAAAGAATATATAGCGGAAAAAATGGAGCAAATCGAGAAAGAACAGCACCGGGATATCATGTCACTAGCAGAAATCCAAGAGCGGAGAAGTAAAATCGCAAAGGGCGAAGTCGTGGACGGTCTTGGATTCTCTCCAGACTTTTCCGATCAGCTTAAGGCGATGGACGGACTGGAAAAGGCACTGACCATAGCAGAAAAGCAGAAGATCGAGCGAGAGGAAAAGGAAAAGCGAGAGAAATCGGCACTCTGGACGATCCCGATCACGGACATTACATCCGACTTTGTGGAGATATACCGGACAGTGCATGAAGCTTTTGCCGGAGAGATAGACATACACGAGATCATATCGAAGGGTGGGCGTGGTTCTATTAAGTCCAATTTTTGGGGGAATCTTGCATATGAGACGATCAGACAGGATCCTCAGGCGCATATCGTATACACAAGACGATATAAGATTGACTTGAGAGGATCTGTTTATAATCAGTTTATGAAGGTGGTGATCCGGTGTAATGATCTGGATAACTGGGACTTTAAGCAGTCTCCGATGTGTGCGGTGTATAAGCCGACCGGGCAGATGGTAATGTTCGTGGGAGCTGATAAGCCTATCAGCTTAAAATCTTTCAACGTGCCATTCGGATATGTTAAGATGCTGATCCATGAAGAGTGCGACGAGATGGCAGGTGTGGAGCAGATGGATAACATAGAGGATACATTTTTGCGAGCAGATACACCAGCACTTGACATAAAAATTTTCAATCCTCCGAAGTCAAAAAATAACTTTATGAACGAGTACACCGAAGAGTGTAAAAATAAGCCACAGACACGGATCTGCCACAGTTATTATTATAATGTACCTGTGAAATGGCTTGGAAAGCGATTCTTCGAGCGTGCGGAGTGGTTCAGGATTCATAAACCATTATATTATAAAAATAATTATCTCGGAGAAGTCACTGGAACAGGCGGCGGCATCTTCGACAATTTAGAAATCCGAAAAATATCGGATGAGGAGTTAATGACATTTGACACAGTAAACCACGGTTTGGACTTCGGATACACACACCCACAGGTGTTCAGCCAGAACTATTACGATTACGAGACGGACACTCTTTATATTTTTGGCGAAGTGTATTCTAAAAAATGTAAAAACTCTACCTTTGCCAGGAAGATAAAGAAATTTATGAATGTCGAGATTATATGCGATTCTGCCAGACCGGACGGAATAGCAGAGATGCAGGACTGGGGATTCAATGCGATCGGGGCAAAGAAAAGATGGGGAAGTGGAAAAGGAAGGGATTACTGCTGGGAGTGGCTTCAGCGATGTAATAAGATCGTGATTGATCCGGAGCGTTGCCCGAACACCGAAAGCGAGTTTAAAAAGGCAGAACATGAGCAGCTCCCAGATGGTTCATTTTCAGATGCATACCCAACTTTAGAAGAGGATACGATCATGGCTAACATTTATGCACTGAACAGGATCATCATGACCAGCCGAAGGAATGACGGTCTTTATGATGATGAGGAAGAAGACAGCGACGATTATGAGGATTAAAAAATGAATTTTTTTGAAAAAATAAGGGAGACGATCATGAAGTTTTTTAGAACAGATGCTGAGAAAGAATTTAATGTCGAGTTTATTACTTCTCCGGAGATCGAGAACTCACAGCAGAGATGGAACGACATCATTAAGGGGAGTCCTTTCTGGGTTGATCCGAAAAAAAATGACATTAGGACAATAAATTTCGCAAAATTCCTCTGCCAGTACACAGCAAAGAAAGCTTGCATGGATTTATCAGTGAGCATAACTGGTTCAGAAAGAGCAGATTTTATTAATAAGTGCATTAAGGCAATGGTTGACACTTCTATCAGAGACAAAGTCGAAGATATGCTCGGAGTTGGTGGGATCATCTTAAAGCCGAACGGCTCAATGAACCCAGACAACATGATAGATTATATTATGCCGTGGGACTTTGCGATTACAGAAAAGACCAGCAACGGAGATATAAGAGGATGCATTTTTATTAATCGACTTTTAAAAGATAAAGTGTACTACTACCGGCTTGAATACCATCATTTCACGACCTCAAAAAGTAAAGAAGGCGAAGAGATGAACGTGTACGAGATCCAGAACAGAGCGTTTAAGTCAAACAGCAGTAACTCGCTTGGCAAAAAGATAGAACTGCATGACGTTTCGGAGTGGTCTTCAATTGATGAAGTCGTTCATATTATGAACGTAGAAAAGCCACTGTTCGCCTATTTAAAAACACCATTTAACAATACAATCGACTACTCATCTCCTGAAGGTGTTTCGATTTTCTCGAATGCACTTATGGAGCTTAGAGATCTCGATATAGCATGGAGTAAAAAAGGAAATGAGGTTGAGGATTCTCAGCACATTACTTTTATTGATGAGAACGCCATGACAAAACAGGGAAAAGGCGGCATCCGTTCCTCAACAGTAGAGCTTCCTCGGTTTGTTAAAGGATTGAAATTGGGGCTGGATTCAAAAAGCACGATTGATGAACACGTTCCGACCATGCTTACTTCTGACAGAATCACAGACATTAACAGTGTTCTTTCTATGATCTCGACAAAATGCGGATTCTCACAGGGGCAGTTTATCCTCGATAGAAAATCTGGAAGATTGACAGCAACACAGGTTGAAAGTGACGACAATGAGACTGTAGAGACGATTAACGATATTCGAAAATGCATAAAGACAGCATTAAAAAATCTCATTTATGCAATTAACGTATTCTGTGACCTTTACGGAATACCTGCCGGATATGTGGACGCACTGGATGAGGATGTTCCTGATGAAGATATATTTTATTTTAAAGATTTGCTTGCAAGTTTTGAGCAGGACAGATCAAGAGCTTATAATTTAATGATTCAGGGCGTTTATTCTAAACGTAAATACCTTAAAGAATATGAGGGATTTAATGATGATGAAGTAGATGCCATGTTTGCAGAGAGAGCGCAAGAAGATGCGGAAAGGAACAGCGGTGGTCTATTTGGAGAGGAGTAAAATAATTCAAGGGATACCGAAACTTTCTATAAATGGTATTTTAAAAGGTGGATATATTATCCCTGAACCTGAACCGCCGGAGATGGTTCAAGTAAAGCTTCAGAAAAAGACTGCGATAGAGACGATTAAGTTTTATTTAGAAAAGTGATAGAAATGGATGCGTTAATATGAAATATAATAAAGTCATTGGAAGCTTTAATATTAAGCTTGATACTAAGCGAATAGATGAAAATTTAAGAAATGCGCAGAATGTCCTTGATGAGCAGGTTGTAAACGACATGAGAAAATACACACCTATGCAGCAGGGCGATTTGAGAAACAAGACGCAGATAAAAGAACCCGGATTAATTACAGTAGATACACCCTATGCGCATTATCAGTATGTAGGCGAACTTTATTTGACTGAGGACGGTAGATCATGGGCAAACCGTGGAGAAAAGAAGTATCCGACAGGAACAGAATTAAAATATCACACACCTGGAACGGGAAAAAGATGGTTTGAAACTGCAAAAGAAAATCACGGTAAGCAGTGGATAGATCTTGTTAAAAGAGAGGTTGGAAAAGGATAATGCTTAGACCGGATTATTTTTACGGAAAAACTGATAAACTGGTTGAGATGTATCAGGATCTTGAAAATTGGATTATATCAGACATTGTAACACGATTGATAAAATCCGGTGAATTGTCAGGAACTGCCGACCGAGAATTGTGGAAACTCCAACAGATGGGACTGCATAACACAGAGATTGTAAAAAGAATATCTGAAATGTCTGGAAAGTCAAGAAATGAGGTTCGCAGATTATTAAGGGATAGTGTTATGACATCATTCTCGGATGATAAGGAAGTCTTGACGCAGATATCATCATCAGATATTATATCTCCGCTAAAAAATAATATGGCAATTCTTGCAATGAATGCAGAGTTAATAAAGACATCCGGTGAACTTGATAATTTGACAAAGACAACCATTAACCAGACACAGAAAGACTTGCTCAATATGCTGAATGAGGTTGATTATAGAGTTGCATCTGGAATGCAGTCTTACAGCAGTGCAGTCTGCGAAGTTCTGGATAGATATGCAGAATCTGGTGTTATGGTAGAATACCCTGCCGGAACGAAGCGTTCTCTTGAAGCGGCAGTGAGATGTTGCATCGTCACATCTATGAATCAGACCGCGGCACAAGTGACGAACGTTTATATTGCGCAAAATAAAATAGAGTATGTTCTAGTATCAGCGCATCCGGGTGCCAGATATGATAAAAAGGATCCAACAGGGATTTCATCTCACGATCACTGGCAAGGCAAGGCATATAAAATAATCGGTAGCGAACCAGGATTTCCGAATCTTCTTGAAAGCACAGGTTATACCATAGACCCTGAAACCGGAACAGGAACTGTTGTAAATCTCTTAGGACTTCACGGATATAATTGCAGACATTCACATGGACCGTGGCGAAAAGACATGGTAAATAAGTATCTTGATGAAAACGGAAATGTGAATATAAATGCAGATGAAAGCCAAAAACTTTATGATTTGCAGCAGAAGCAGAGATTTCTTGAAAGAGAAATTCGTAAAACAAAGCGTGAAATTATGACCAAGAAACAGGAACTTAATATGATTGCCGAAACAGATGTAAAAGAGATCTTGCAACCTCAATATGATAAACTGGCATATAAACTGCGAATGCAGAATAAAAGGCTTCAATTATTCTGTAAGAATAATGATCTTCAATTGCAAGGCGATAGAACGAAGGTTTCTGGATTTAGTAAAAAACAGTCTGCGATTGCAAATGGACGAGCAACGGCTTATAAAAATAAAATTGAAAAAAATGGTACAACGAAAATGGAATAATATGTTATTATAATAACGTGTTAACCATACATACTTGGTTATCCACCTTTCTTTAATTAATGCAGTGGAACTCAAGCGAGATAACAACTCACCGTCATAGCCGGAAACTCCCCAAATGAGGTAAAGCAAATGAAAAACATTGTTACGTGCTTTACCAAAGAAGAAAAAGAGCATATAAAAGAATTGTGTGATTTCACACCGACAGAAGAAACGCTCTTTGATTTACGGAAGAAAGAAAAGTCGCTAGAAGAATGTGCAGAAATTATGCATATTTCGACTAAGACAGCCGGACGTATTAACGTCAAAATGCAACATAAAATTCTTAAGGTAACTGGACAACATTTCACATAACTTTCTCCTCATTAAAGGCATCCGTTAAGGGTGTCTTTTTTGTGTCCTTTTAATGGGGTTTTACTGGGGTGGTTCAATTGTGTTGTTAATAATAAAATGAAGATAGAAAGAGAGGTTTATTATGTACGAGTATCAGAGATATAACCAGTATTCTTATCCTCAATATCAACAGCCACAGCAGTTTCAACAGCAATTCCCACAACAGATCATGCCGCAACAAGCTGGACTTTGTGGAAGAATGGTTAATTCTGTTGAGGAAGTCACAGCGAATGACGTTCCCATGAATGCACCATTTGCCATTTTCCCGAAAGCAGATGGATCAGAAGTTTATATAAAATCGTGGGGTGCTAATGGGCTTATTCAGACAGTTACATACAAACCGCAGCTAGACGGAAAGCAGAACGAATTACCGAAAGAAGACACGGCAACATTGTTTGCCCCGATAATGGAGCGATTAGACCAGATAGAAGCTAAAATAACTCAGTCCCAGAGGACTACCAGAGCAAAGAAAGAGAGCGATTCTGAATGAATTTAATGCAGATGATACAGTGCGGTGGAAACCCTAAGATGATATTAAGTCAAATGATGAGCAACTCTCAATTTTCAAATAATCCGATCATGAAAAATACATTCGACATGATGAACCGTGGAGACAGTAAAGGGCTGGAACAGCTTGCCAGAAATTTGTGCAAAGAAAAAGGTCTAAACCCGGAAGAAATCATGAGCCAGTTTAAACATTGATACTATTCTTGCAAGATTATGTATAAATAAATTTTATTAGGAGGAACACATATGTTTAATTCATCTCCAAGTTTAGCGGACATTGCCGCCGTTACTGGTGGAAACCGTAATGATGGTGCATGGGGCGATGGTGGTTGGTGGGTTCTCATTATTCTCTTTGCCTTATTCGGTGGATGGGGCGGTTATGGATTCGGTGGTAATGGTGGTGGCGGTTATACCGCAACTGCGGCTACACAGGCTGATATCCAGAGAGGATTTGACAATTCAGCAGTCATAAGTAAGCTTGATGGCATTACAAATGGTCTTTGTGATGGCTTTTATGCAGTAAACAACGGAATGCTGACAGGATTTAACAGCATTCAGCAGGCAATTAATGCGGACACAGTAGCAGGAATGCAGAATGCAAATGCTATTCAGTCTCAGCTTGCAAATTGTTGCTGCGAAACTCGTGAAGCTATCCAGGGTGTAAACTTCAACATGGCGCAGAACACTTGCGCATTACAGAACACCATGAACAACAACACGAGAGATATTATCGACAGCCAGAATGCCGGAACAAGAGCGATACTTGACTACTTATGCCAGGATAAGATCGCAACGTTGCAGGCAGAAAATAATGATTTGAGACTTGCAGCATCACAGGATAGACAGAACGCACTTCTGACTACCGCTATGACAGCACAGACAAATCATATCATCAACGCTGTTAATCCATCACCAATCCCAGCATACCAGGTGCCAAACCCGAACACATACATTCCGTATGGATGCGGATGTAACAATGGATGCGGATGTTAATTACAACTGAATAATTAAAGTATCTTAATCGAAAAGATTATGTCTGCATAGCAGTATTACTTAAACAAAAAGGGCAGACTTCAATGTTTGCCCTTATATTTTTGAAAGAGAGGAAAATATTATGTCAGAATTTACAGCCAATGCTTTACAGACTGTACCGCAGGGAGAAGATGTCGCATTTACTGAGTCACCGGTTTGCGGAACAAAATGTATCGTTCACAGACAGGGAAGCGGAGTAGTTAAATTAAGAGGAATCACAAACCAGTGCAAAGCAAGATTTCTTGTATCTTATAGCGGAAATATCCAGATCCCAACCGGTGGAACGGTGGAAGCTATTTCTCTTGCAATCGCAATTGACGGAGAGCCTTTACAGTCTACAAGAATGATTGTGACACCTGCTGCAGTAGAAAACTTATTCAATGTATCTGCACAGGTTTATGTAGATGTTCCTTGTGGATGTTGCAGCGCAATAGCGGTTCAGAATACATCTGGACAGACTATCGAGGTTCAGAATAGTAATTTAATTGTAGTAAGGGAGGCCTAGTATATGCATATTGAAAGAATTCATAAAATGCTTGAATGCCTTGCTGAAAAATCCTTATGTGAGATTGAAAAAGGGATTGAGAATGTCAACACAGAAGAAATGGGAGAAGTGATCGACATGATAAAAGATCTGTCAGAAGCAGAGTATTATGCCACAATTACTAAGGCAATGAACGAAGCGGACGAAGCAGATATCATGGAGAAGCTTTTAGAATATGTGGATGATAAAAGATATTACGACCGGTATCGTTATGCTGATGGAAGATTTGCACCTAAGGGCAGAGGAAAACGAAGAGGATATGATGAGCCACCATATTATCACATGTACCCGGATGCTTACGAAGATACAGAACACATGAGAGACATGGATAAGAAAGACCTGAAAAGGATGTATACAGATACCGGAATGATGGGAGATAGATCATATCAGAGGGATTCCAGAGAGGGAAAAGCCGGTATTTCCAGACGTACTTATATGGAGACCAGAGAAAATCATCATGGCAATTCAGAGGAAGATAAAAAAGAGCGTGCAAAAGCAAGAAAAGATTATTTGAGAGATATGCAGATGGATATTACTGAAATGACATCAGATGCAGCTCCGGAAGAAAAGCAGATGTGGAGAAATGAATTACAGATGATGTTACAGAAAATCTAAGAGGTGAGCGCAGTGTTTAAAATCAATGATGTTGAATGGAATATTTTATATGTAAATCCTAATAGTGAATGTTTAATGCGTTCAGACGGAACAATTACACTTGGTGTTACAGATTGGAGTACACGAACGGTTTATTTATCAAATGCATTAAGCGGAAGTCTGTTAGAGAAAGTTTTATCTCATGAGTTGGTACACTGCGCTTCATTTTCATATGACTGCCAAATTCCAATAGATGTAGAGGAAATCGTAGCGGATTTTCTGTCTCTTTATGGAAAAGAAGTCGTTAGCATAGCAGATGATATTTTGAATGGGGTAATTGAAAATGGACGTTATAAAGCAGTATGAGGACTATATAGGGCTTAAAAAAGAATACATTAAAAATCCTACATTGGAAAATAAAAATGCAATGATAGCCAAATTAGAAGAGTACGGAAAGTATATATACGATCAGTGCAACAGATTAAGAAAGGATTGCATTGTGGAAGAAGAAAAAGAAGTACTTAGAAGGTATTTTGGTGGGAAATAGCAAAAATGGGTGGAGCAATCTGCCCTTTTTAAAATGGTACAAAAATTTGTTTAAAATAGGTTAAAATATATATTGAAAAGAATATTAAAAGTACCGGACAGAAAAAGGGATTCTGTTCGCTAACCTAGAATAGTTATGGGATGATGCATGGCACGTCCTATTTTGGGCGTGCTTTTTTTATTTTTGGGAATTAATTCAGTGGAAGAAGACACGGCTTATATCCGGGTTGTCGAGGGTTCGATTCCTTCATTCCCAATTGCCAGCTATGGAGCAAATAGCAACTCATTCGTGCCGGACTGACCGGAGTAACAACTTGGAAAGAAAGAGGTAGAAACATGGTAAACGTAGTAAATGAATTAAAGAAACTCGGAATTGAAGTTTCAGACGAACAGAAAGAGTCTCTTAAAAAGAGTATGGGTGAAGAGCTGTATTCCAAGAAAGAAATGGAAGACAAGGTTAATAAGGCCTCATCAGAATCTGAACAGTGGAAAACCCGAGCAGAATCAGCAGAGAAGATGCTTGAGGGATTGGATGGAAAAAGCCCGGAAGACATTTTAAAAGAGCGTGATGACTGGAAGAGACAGGCGGAGGATTCCAAAAAAGATTACGAAGCCAAAATCGCAGAGCATGAGAAGAATGAACTTTTGAAAGAAGCATTTGCGGAAATCGAGTTTACTTCTGAATCTGCAAAGAAAGCCATTATGGAAGACATTTCCAAAGGCGTAAGCGTGAGAAATGGAAAGCTGATAGGGTTCAGCGATCTTATTGAGGAAGCTAAAAAAACAGATGCAAATGCATTTGTAAATAAGCAGAGTCCAAAGTCGTATTTCACAAAACCGAATAATAACAATTCCGGTGATGATAAGCCTACGACAAGAGAGAGCATTTTATCTATCAAAGATAGATCAGAACGTCAGAAAGCAATTGCCGAAAACATTTCTTTATTCCAACAGTAAAGGAGTTTTATATGAACAAAAACAGATTAACGATGAACACAAATTTGCAGTTTTTTGCAGCAAACGCAGGACTGATTGCAACAGGAGACATTGATGTAACGGCAAGGGAAATTGATTTTGTTACATCTTTTGAAAGAAACTGGGAGGCTTTAAGAGAAATTCTTGGAATTTCAAGAGCAATTAGAAAACAGCCTGGAACGGTTCTTAAAAGCAAATATGCAGAAGGAACGTTAGAGAGTGGGACTGTAGCAGAAGGCGATGTGATTCCAAGAACACATTATGAGGTAAAAGAGAAACCTTATTCAGAGATTACTCTTGAAAAATATGCAAAAGAAGTTTCTATCGAAGCTATCAAGGATCATGGATATGAAGCAGCTTGTGGAATGACAGATGAAGAGTTCAAGACAGACCTGCAGGATGGAATTACAACAAAATTCTACAACTATCTGAAAACTGGTACACTTACAAACACTGCAAAAACATTCCAGATGGCTGTAGCTAAAGCTATTGGATCTGTCAAGAATAAGTTCAAGTCAATGCACAGAACTGCTACAGGAGTTGCAGTATTTGTAAATATGATGGATTTATATGATTATCTTGGAAATTCACAAATTACTTTGCAGACAGCCTTCGGACTTACCTATGTCAAGGAATTCCTTGGAGCAGACATTATGATCCTTTGCTCTGACAACGAAATCCCAGCCGGAAAAGTTCTGGCAACAGCTGTAAACAACATCGTTGCTTACTATGTAGACCCATCTGACGGAGATTTTGAGAAAGCCGGTCTTTCTTACACAGTTAGTGGAGAGACAAACCTTATCGGATTTAAGGTAAAAGGCGATTACGATCGCGCAACCAGCGTAAATTATGCACTGTTAGGATTTGTACTTTTCGCAGAGTACATTGATGCAGTAGCTAACGTTTCAATCACACCGGGGGAATAGATCCCACTACACAGGCGGTAAATGCTAGTGGGGAACTCACGGAAGAATACTTAAACTCTCTTACAGTTGCAGAAATTAAGGCACTGGCAGAGAGTAAAGGGTATTCACTGACCGCAACAAAGAAAGCTGATATTATCAGCGAAATCTTATCACAGCAATAAGGAGTGTGGAGCAATGTCATATGTAGATTTTGAATATTACCAAACGAAATATGGTGGAAGTTTGTTCGAAAGCAAAAAAGACTTTGCTCCATATGAAAGAAAAGCAGAAAGAAGAATCAATGCAATCACATCAAACAGGATTTTGTTTTATTCTCAGCCAGAATCAGAAGATACATGGTGGGATAATATCAAAGATTGCACCTGCGAAATAGCTGAATTGCTAAAGAATATATCTGAGTACTCTGCGGCAGTTAATAACTTTGGTGTTATTGCAAATACGGACGGAACTGTAAAAGGGAAAATGATTAAGAGCATGACTTCCGGAAGTGAATCAGTATCTTATGATGCCGGAGCATCTTCTTCGACATTGGTAGAGCTTGCAAAATCAGAAATAGCATTTAATAGAAAGTGCTACGATATTGCATCAAATTACCTAACCGGAATGGTTGATTCGAGGCATGAAAACCTTTTGTACATGGGAGTTTAGATTATGGGAATCGGATATAAAGATGCTGTGGTTTTATATAACAGGCATTACAACGACACTTTAGAAGCTGAATATTATTTCGGTACTCTATTTGAAAATGTAAGAATTGAGCTTACACAGGCAGAGAACATAAGCAAATCTGGAATGAAAGATGCAGATAGTTTTCTTGTAAAAATCCCGAATGATGGCACATTGAATTATGCTAATCCACCAGACTGGGAAAACATGAGCGAAGAAGAAAAGCTAAAGCATTTCACTTTAAGAAGTAATGATTTTGACTTCGTAGTGATTGCAAAAAAAGATGAACTTCTCATTGATAGGGAATTGCCGGTTGGATTAATTAATTCAGACGATTATCCGGGTAAATTCTTCCAGTACATGGTAAATGAAAAAGGGAATTGCTACAAAGTGAATACTATCGGTGTTTACAGCCTTATACCAAGGTTTGAGATTGGAGGTAAATGATTTGGATGAAAAGCCAAAAATAATGCTTGTATCAGATGCAGAAACGGCGCAAAGAGCTATCCTTGATATGATAAATAGTTATCCAAATTTTCCGCCCGGTTTCAAACCATCAAATTCAACAATCTTATGGAACAGCATAAAAGATACTCAGTCTATTGGAGTTTTTCCGGCGCAGGATCCAGTTTATTTGAAAAAATATGTCAGCGGTTCTTATGTCGGACAAATGACGTTCCAGATCGTATACAAAAGCAATCCAACAACAAACAAGGATAATATTGCAGCAAGCAATCTGCTTGAAAATATTGCAAAGTTCCTTGAAAGTGGAGAATTTACATTAAAAGATAAAAATTTTGTTGTAGAACAAATCAACCGTACATCGGATGTATTTTGTGGTTCAGCAGATGGGAAAACAACAGAATTAGCAATTAATATGCAGCTTAAATATTTTTATAAAAAATAGGAGGAATACTCATGGCAAAAGACAGAACTAACATGGTCTCACTTTTGGATATTGGAAGCCTTATGGGTGGAAAAAGTGAAAAGCTTGCTGAAATGGGTGACGGTTTCACAGAGCTTACAGAAGACTGGGGACCTAACACAGAAAGCACACAGTATGTAAACATGAAAAATGCAAGCAACTCTGTAAAAGGATATGCATTTTCAATGTCTCCGGAAAGAGAGCATCTGTCAGATGAAATGCAGACAGCGTTTAATGACATTTTCAAAAAGCTTCCAACAGGAGATCAGTGTGAGACATATTATTATCGCTTCTTTAAAGCTGATATTACAAGCGGATCGGGAGATTGTATTCGTATCCCGGTAACTGTATGTGCATCAAGCACTGGTGGATCAGGTGGTGATATTTTAAAGTCTACAATCCAGATTAATGGAAATGGAGATGTAGAACAGGGAACAATCACTATTGCTGGTGATGGATCGTTCACATGGGCACCTAAAGTAAGTGCTTTGGCTTTGGATGAAGATTACCCAATTGCATAGGTGTTAATTAAAAATTAGCATATGTGGGATGCCTACCTTTCCTTGGTGTCCCACATTAGGAAAGGATGTTAATTATGGAAGAAATTAAATTAAGCAGTGGCATAAAAAAAATTGCAATAAAAGACGAAGACGGAGATCTTATTACAGTTATAACAGTAGATACAGCGAATGCAGACACAGCTAAGAAGTTTGCAGGTGTAATTGATAAATTAAATAATATATCTCAAAACTGTGAAAAAGAAGCCGCCGAATGGAGAAATAACCACAAAGACGATATGAATGTGGATGATATGAATGTGGATGCAGCATTAGAACTGAACAGCATTCGTGTAAAATATCTTAAGCAGATTACGGAAAGTATAGATGGGTTGTTTGGCGAAGATGCCATGAAACAGATTTACGGAGATATTATCCCGGATGAACTTGCAATTGTGGAGTTTGTAGAGCAGGTTATCCCTGTTATGAATAAGCTTTTCAATAAACGTTTTGAACAGATTCAGAACAGATACAATGTAAGAAGATGTGGGGCAAAATAATGAACAATGTCATGCTGGACAATTTGCCTACTGAATGGAACGGATACAAAGTAAATACCGATTTCCGCATAGGTATGCAGATTTATATTTTGCAATATGACAAAGAAATGAATGAGTACGAGAAAACAACTTCTATTCTTTATCTTATGTTCTCTGATGAATACGGAGAACTTAGAGACCATCCACAGCACAATGAGTTAAATGAATGTATTTCTTGGTATTTAAACGGATGGTATCACGACAATACCGGCAGTAGTAAAAATACAAAGCGTTTTATTGACTATGATGTAGATCAATGGAGAATATACGCAGATTTCTTGCAGATATATGGAATTGATTTGTCCGTGGCAGATATGCACTGGTGGAAATTTAATGGCTTGATCTGGAATATGCCAAGAAGATTATCTTCTCTCATGGAGGTAATTGAGATCCGACAGAAGAAGATTGAAAAGAACATGAGTTCCAAGGAAAAAGATGCAATCAGAAACGCACAGAATAAATATGCTTTGGAACAGCCAGAAAAAGAGTATACCAGCGAAGAAAAAGAAAAGATAGACGATTATGATCGCATGATGGAAGAAATAAGAAAGCAGAAAGAGATAGAACAGGAAGCATTGAAACAGTTTAAGAAATGAGGGTTTTAGCATGGCTGAATATGATGGCGAAATCAGAATAAAAACGTTGATTGAAAATGGAGAAGCATCAAGTAAGCTCATGCAGATGGAATCACAGTTTCAGAAGCTTGCAAGAGAAGCTGATAAGTTTTCCAAGACACTGAAAGAACTGGCAAGTCAAAAGATTCCAACAGAGGAATATAAGGCTGTGCAGATGCAAATAGAAAAAGATACTGCGTCTCTTGATAAACTTCTTGCCAGAATGGATAAATTCTTAGAAACAGGTGGAAGCAGTAAAAGCACAACCTTTAAAAGAATGCAATACGATGTTGAGGAATTAACAAACTCAATTAAATATGCAAAAGGTGAGCTTGCATCAATGGAATCTTCCGGAAATGCTTTTATAGATCCTACAACTACAGAAGAATATAGCAAAGTATCTGAAAAGCTTCTTGATGTACAGAGCAAACAAGAGGTTCTTAATCAGAAGATGAGAGAAACAGTTTCCAATGAGAAATCTATTGGTTCTGGAGCGAAAAACATTGAAAAAGTAGGAAAAGCGGCAAAAAAATCCTCTGGCTTAATATCTGACATGACGAAACGAATAAAGCAGACAGTAATTAGTTTTGCAATATTCGGTGCGGTTATGAAAGTATCTCAGACCATATCCAAGGCATTTACAGAAGGTATACAGAACATGGCGAAGTATTCTTCTGAATTTAATGGAAAAATGTCTGAAATGGCAAGTGCTTCGGCTACATTAAAAAATTCTATTGGAGCACTGACAGCTCCTATCATATCTGCATTGACACCAGCAATCGTAACCTTATGCACATGGCTTACAAATGCTATTAATGCTATGAATAGATTTATTGCGGCTATAAGCGGAAAAAGCACTTGGACAAAGGCAAAAAAGCAGCAGGTAGACTATGCGGCATCTCTTGATAAAACAGCTGGATCTGCCAAAAAAGCAGCTGGAGCATTGGCGGCTTTTGATGACTTGAATGTATTGCAGAAAAATGATTCTGGAAGCGGTAGTGGTGGATCTGGTAGTGGTGGATCTGATTTATATGAAGAAGTTCCTACTGGAAAAGAATTATCAGATAAAATCCAGCCATTTATAGATTATTTAAAAAAATTAAAAAATTCTATAAAAAATGGATGGGATGAAACCTGGAGCAATTTAGATATTCCTTTACAATTTGATAATATTAAATCCAGTATAGAAAGCATAAAGAATTCATTTTTAAATATTTTTTCAGATAGTGAAGTTTCTGCATCTGTTGACAATTTTGCTATGACTTTTTCAAGGTCACTTGGAAGCATTTCGGCATCTGTAGTAAGCATAGGTGCTACCATAGCAGAAAATCTTCTTGGTGGGATATCTATTTATCTTGAAAGTAATTCTGAAAATATAAAAAATTATATTATCGACATGTTTGATATAGCATCTGATATTTCAGTGTTGGCATCACAGGGGGCAGATGCATTCGCAAATGTATTTTCTGTATTTGGGGATGAAAATGGACAGCAGATCACGGCAAACCTGATTCAGATTTTTTCGGATGCATTCATGATGGTTACGGAGAATGCGGCAAAATTTGGAAAAGATATTATCGATTGCATCGTGACACCTTTTGTAGAAAATCAGGATGCTTTAAAAGATGCTTTGGATGGACTTCTTGGTGTGATTGCGGATTTGACAACGACTATATCAGACGGTGTACAGCATGTGACCGATAAAATCACAGAATTGTACGATGAACACATTCATCCGTTTGTCGAAAATGTAAAAAATGGAATGTCAGAATTAATAGAAAAATTTCTTGAATTTTGGAACACTTATGTGCAGCCTATTTTACAGAATCTGGCGTTAATGTTTGAGGATACCTATGAAAATCATTTAAAGCCTGTGTTCGATAATATTTTCGAAATAATAGGCATTGTGATAGACATACTGAACGATTTATGGACAAATATTTTACAGCCGATTATTGCATGGATTATTGAAAATGTGCTTCCGGTAATTCTGCCGATTATTAAAAACCTGAGCCAGAATATAAAAGACAGCGTCGATTTTATTTTAGATCTGATCAATTTTTTGCTGGCAGGGGTAAAACTTGTATTCGCCGCAATTCATGCATTACTTACGAAAGACACAGACAAAGCATTACGCCAGACAGAAAAATCGGTAAAAGATTTTGTGAACAGTGTTATCCAGATGTTTGAAAATATGGTAAACCGTGTTATTAATGGTATCAATTCATTAATTTCTGGCTTTAACAGCATTGGATTTGATTTACCTGATTTTTTGGGTGGCGGATCATGGCATCCAAGTATTCCGACAATTCCTACTGTAAATCTGCCTCGTCTTGCCAACGGTGGCGTAACAACCGGAAGGACACTTGCAGAGATCGGAGAAGCCGGAAGAGAAGCTGTCCTGCCGCTTGAAAATAATACCGGCTGGATGGATGACCTTGCATCGAAGCTTGCAAGCAAAATGCCGGACTACAGCGGTGCAAAGACAGTAGTACTTGCGGTGGATGGTAAAGAGTTCGCAAGAATCAATCTGCCGTATTTACAGGATGAAGAAATAAGACTTGGGATAGCGGAGGGATAAGATGGTACATAAGTATACACAAGGACTTATCATTGATGGAATTACATATAATATCCCTATGGTGTCTATTCAAAGGACTTTGGATTTCTTGGAAAAGTATGCAGAAAGAACAGAGGACGGAGATATTCATATTGAGAGTATAGGAATCTATAAGAACTATACAATTTCAATTGGCACAATAGACGATCCGGGACTTTATGATAAACTGATGGACCATATAACAGATTGTGAAAACAGATTCCATCATGTATCTTTACCGGATGCAAGCAAGCAGTTTGATTTCTATGGGTATTTTTCATCCATTAAAGATGAAGTAGAAAAGGTATTTGACAACGGAGCGAAATATAAAGGCTTGTCTTGGAAAATGACGAGTAAAAAACCATTTAAGACACCGTAAGGGGGCATTTATGAGAACATATTGCAGGGCAGAAATGAAATTTATAGATGTTACCGCACTTGCGGATGCTTCGGTCACGACAGATGATAACCAGGGCATAGGTTCAATAGAGTTATTTGCAGAACAGACGGAACAGAAAAGTTATGGGACTTTTGAACTGAACCAATTTGTGCTAGATGGAAGTAAAAGCGTATTGACGGAAAATCCGAAAGACATTGCATTTTGGAATGATGCGTTATCGAAGGAAGATTGTACTTTTGAAACAGATCCTAAGATTACAGTCACGTTCCAAGAGCAGCACACGTCCGCAGCGATCACACTTTATTTTGAAGATGAGCCACCAGCAGAGTTGAAAATCACATGGTATACAATCGCCGGTACAAAATTAATCACAGAGACATTTTACCCGGACAGCCTTATTTATGTTTGCAATAATCAGGTGCAGAATTACGGAAAAATCGAGATTGAATTTGTAAGAACAAGCTTTCCACAGAGATATATTAAGCTTCAGTACATTTTATACGGAAAATATATCGTATGGGATAAGGATATGATCCAGACAGCCAAGGTGCAGGAAGACATTGATGTGACCTCTGCAACCTTGTCTATCAACGAAGCGGATATTTCAATTGTTGATATGAATAATGACTTTGACGCAGAAAACGAAAACGGAGCATGGAAGAGTGTGCAGAAAACGCAGGAAGTCACATTGTCAGAGTTTAATAACGGAAACATGATTCCTATGGGAGCATTCTTTATCGACGATTTTTCTTTTTCAAAGAATATTGCAAAATTTAAGTTGATTGATGTAGTTGGGTTATTAGATAAGTATACATTTTATGACGGACAGGTATATAACAATGTCCGTGCAGAAGTGATACTGAATGCGATATTTGCCACTGCCGGTATCAAAAAATATACGATTGATGAAGAAGTCGGCAACATACTTTTAAGTGGCTATTTAGCCATCCAGACGTGCCGTAAGGCATTGCAACAGGTATGCTTTGCGTGTGGTGCGGTTGCGGATGACAGCCGGAGCGATACCATCAAGGTTTATAAGCCAGACAGATATGTGAAATCCACTGTCGGGACGGATCGCAAGTTTAATGGAAATACGAAAGTATCTCTTGAAAAATATATCTCTGGTGTGAATATTGAGATGAAAAACTATGCATTGGAAGAAAAAAACTCAGACATTTATAAGAAAACATTGCCGGCCGGAGATACCAAGATCACATTCTCAAGTCCATATCTTCCATCGTCCATCACGGCAAGTGTCGGCACTCTGAAAGAAGTAAAAACGAATTATCTCATCATTAACATGCCGGATGCCGGACAGTGCCATATTACAGGTATTAAATATGCAAACACGACTTTTTCTTATGAGAAACGTGTGGATAAAATCGAAGCCGGGGAAACAGAAAATATAAAGAAATACAGTGGATGTACTATTTATAATGCTGATATATTACCCGACATCGCCGCTTATCTTTTAGGTTATCATGCCTTGAGAAAAAAGGTTGGAATGAAGTACCTGGTTGACTTAGAGCAGGTAGGAAATTGGGCAAATATAAATTCGATTGGTGGAAAGACATCGACAACATTGATTGAGAGCCAGACGCTTGATTTGACAGGTGGATTTATCGCAACTGCAACATGCAGGGGATACTCAATTGTCGTTACCGAGGATGTGTTTGCCGGAACTGAATTATATACGGGAGGAGATGTGCTGATCTGATGAATTACAATCCAATTAATCCTTATTATGACGAGCTTAGAAAAGAAAATCTGAAGCTAACAAAGGAAAACAAAGCTTTAAAAGAAGAAAATGAACGTCTGAAAAGTGAGGTGGTTGCTTATGCTGGTGTGGATGCAGACAGTGACGGATCGGTCACAGAGTGATGTGGATCGTGTGTTGGAGTTGTTAGAGAAAGGATGGGATAACTTCAATGTAGACGAAAAAACAGAATGGATTGTCGGTATGAAAGGCACACTTAATCGATCAGATATGCAGAGAATCCAGAATAACACAAAGTTATTATCAGATGTGCTGGAACTTAATCTTACGGTTGCAGACGTTCCAGAACATCCAAATGAGACATTTTTAATATCAGTCATAAATAACACAGAGGTTATCAGAAATGCGTACATGATTCATGGAGACACGCCGAAGACACCGAGTATGCCAGTCAATACATACCAGAAGATGAATGATATTGAGAAAATATTGGATGATGTGTATGGCATTTTACTTAACAACTTCAATTATTACTGTGGATCAGAGATATATGCCGGAGATGATACCGGACTATTATTATAGGAAGAGAGGACATATTATGGGATTTACAAAGAAAACATGGAAAAATCGAATTGCAGAGTATATTAACCGCCGACTGCTTACAATGGAAGATGGCAGCACAAATCTTGTGACAGTTGCAAGGGATGAAGGAACAATCTCACAGGAAGGTGATGCTTTTAATGCTGCCAATATGAATGATCTGGAGGACAGAATTGAAGCCGAATTCAATGAAGTCACCCAGAGTTTAACCAACATAAATAATTCAAAAAAAACGTATATCAGATTATTACTACCAAATGTTGCTGCTGACGCAAAAGCTGTCTGCGATTATATAAATAAAAATTATTTACTGGGACAATTATCTCCTGCAACTACAGTTGATTTTGATGTAGTAGCGTCAAATGAAGATTGGTTTTCTGGTACTTTGTCCACGGATACCACTACATTATCCCCCGGAAGGACTGTCTGGGGTATTGTACAACAGAGAACTGCATCAGCAGAAAATAGCACTTTATATAAATACTATGGAAGTGGAACAGGAGGTGCCGGTACAGTATCCCCTTTTAAAAGATATGAGGATGGCTATAATACTGGCTATGCTGCTGGTCAATCAGCAGGTGTTCCTAGTGGCAGTTGTATAGCAGGATGGCGATCAATAGACAGCTATTCCAATGGACAGTGGGTAACAGGATGGGTCGGTGTAAATCCCAATTTTTTCACAGTAAATAGTGCTGGTATAGTTCCTACAAAAAATTTTACTGCTACAGTATATTGGCAAGGCTATAACAAACGTGACATAGACTTTTTTTCTAACGGTGAAATGGGACATCGAGACAACGGTACCAGCTTAGACGGCGTGCAAATGAACTTTTACGCAGGAACACAATGCGGTTTTAAAACCAACGATAGCGGTGGTGGAAGTCTCGGAGCAGGTTTCATTGTTCTTAATTAAAAAATCTTATTATTACAGGTGGTCAAAAATCTGAAAATACGTGCAAATACTATATAAGCAGAATTTCTGTTGCTAAAAAACTACATTGCAGCAATCCAAGACAGATTTACACCGTCAACGCTTGTGAAATTTGCGTCAGCTTTATATATGGAAATTCCAAATCCATGTACGCTTCTGTTTTCATAGTATATAGCTGTGCAATCGAGAACATTTGAGTCAATGCCAATAGCAACTGAATAATCATATGATGGCATTTCTTTATCAAAAACAACATTTGCTTTTAAATATTGAGGACTATCATACGATACTCTAATTCGACCACATCTGAATATAGGAATGTTAGTTAAACTCTGGTTTATGCGAAGTAAAATGGAACAAAAAATTATTCTGAAATATTATAATTGAATTATACAAAAGAAAGGAAGATGATCCAATGGAGATGTTAAAAGAAACGTACACGATTGCTTTGCCTATCGTTCTGACCGCATTAATGGGATACATAGTGTGGCTTTTGAAAAATCAGAAGTCAGACAGAGATGCGAATAGCAGAGGAACGATGCTTTTGCTTCGAGTACAACTGATTGAGTACCATGATAAATACATGGCTCTCAAAGAAATTCCATCCTATGCCTATCAGAATTTTATGGAAATGTACGATGCCTATCATGCGTTGGGCGGAAATGGAATGGTCACAAAGATGAAAAATGAAATTGAAGAGCTTCATCTGAAGCAGAAAGAGAGGATTTAAACATGACAGATTTAGGATTTTTAACAGAATTTATGGTGCCTGTGATCGTAGGCATTTGCCTTTGTATAGGCTATGTCGTGAAAAAATGGATTAAGGATGTGGATAATAAATACATCCCTACCATTTGTGCGGTATTAGGTGTGCTTTTAGCCATTTGGATCAACGGATGGACAATCACAGCATCTATCTTATTAAGTGGCTTATTCAGCGGTTTAGCAAGCACAGGACTGCACCAGTTATTTAAGCAGTATATTGAAAAGAAGGAGGAATAAAAGAATGGTTATTAACGTACATGCCGGACACAACCCGGACGGAAAAGTAGCGTGCGGAGCTATCGGAATCATCCGGGAATCAACAGAAGCGAGAAATGTAAAGAATGAGGTTATCAGACAGTTAAAAGGTCTCGGGCATACCGTGTATGACTGTACGGTTGACAATGGCACAAGTGCAAATAACGTGCTTTGTAACATCGTAGGAAAATGCAATGCTCATGTGGCTGATCTTGATGTATCTATCCACTTTAATGCAGGTGCTAAAGATATGAACGGAAACGAAAAGACAACCGGAACAGAGGTTTATATTTACAGCGATAACAGCAAATCAAAAAACTATGCGCAGAGCGTAGCTATGGAGATTGCAAAGCTTGGATTTAAAAATCGTGGTGTAAAAACGAATAAGAAACTGTATGTACTCCGGAAAACAAAAGCACCGGCAATGCTGATTGAATGTTGCTTTGTGGATGATAAGGACGATGTAGCATTGTATGATTATAAGAGCATGGCAAGTGCGATTGTTTACGGAATTACAGGACAGCAGTACATTGAACCATCCAATAACACATCTGATGACGATGCTGCAACTTCTGGATCAGAGACAAGCGTAGGTGATAAAGATTCTATTTATCGTGTACAGGTCGGAGCGTATCGCAACAAAGCAAATGCTATTTCCTTGCAGGAAAAATTGAAAGCAGCAGGATTTGACGCTGCGATTGTAAAAGCGTAAAATAAATGGCGGTTAGAATTTCTAATCGCCATTTTTAATAGACTTGTACTAATTAATGTTAACCGCTCGAATATGCAAATCAAAGACCGAAATCGGCCACCTGGACAGTGACCGGAAGCGCGGCTTTCGTCCTCGGAAAAGAGAAGGGAATGGCAAAAATCACAGGGATCACAACCGGAAAAATTGTGGATTTTGGGATCAAAGATTCCATGAATATGGGGGCAGCCATGGCACCTGCGGCCAAAGAGGTCATCAGACAGCATTTTGAGGATTTCGGGAGAAGTGAAAAAGAATATGACAGGATCATTACAGGAGATCTCGGAACGGTAGGACAGAAAATTCTCATTGACCTGTTGTTAAAAGACGGTTACGATATCAGTAAGATACATTCGGATTGTGGAATTGAAATTTTTGATGCTGAGAGCCAGAATACCGGGGCAGGTGGTTCCGGATGCGGATGTTCAGCAGTGACGCTTAGCGCTTACTTTTTAAAACAGATCGAAGATGGAACGTTAAAACGGATATTGTTCGTGCCGACAGGCGCATTGCTTTCAACGGTGTCTTTCAATGAAGGAATGACGGTGCCGGGCATTGCACACGCAGTTGTCATCGAACATGCAGATGCATAGACAATAGATTTTCAGAAAGAAAAGAGGATGAAAAATGGATTATATCAATGCATTCTGGGTAGGCGGACTGATCTGTGCACTTGTCCAGATTCTTATGGAGAAAACAAAAATGCTTCCGGGCAGGATCATGGTTTTACTCGTATGCCTTGGGGCGGTGCTTGGTGCATTGCAGATTTATCAGCCATTCATAGAGTTCGCGGGAGCCGGAGCAAGTGTACCGCTGCCAGGCTTTGGAAATACACTCTGGAAAGGCGTAAAGGAAGCAGTGGACGAGAATGGATTTATTGGCATTTTTATGGGAGGATTTAAAGCGAGTGCGGTTGGTATTTCCGCAGCACTGATTTTTTCCTATATTGCAAGTATCATTTTCCAGCCGAAAATGAAAAAATAGTAACCGGAATGGAGTGGTGAAAATGGATAAAGAGAAATTGAAAGCCTATGGTGTTGATTATGAAAATGCAGTGAAACGTTTTGCGGGAAATGAAGCTTTATATGAAAGATTTTTGAAAAAGCTGACTGAGGACGATCATCTTGCAATCGGGGAACAGGCAATGAAAGAAGAACGGTATGAGGATGTGTTAGAGGCCGTTCACGCCTTAAAAGGGGTTGCTGGGACCCTTGGAATGACGGAACTGTTCCAGGCAGCATCAGAGGTAGTAGCTTCCATACGTAAAAATGAAATCAGCCATCTGCAGGAGCAGATGGCTAAGGTACATACAGAATTTGAAAAAGCCTGTGAGGCGGTTTCTTGAACAGATAGCTGCGCTGCCCGCCTGTGTGCGAAAGTGTGCGCCAGGCGCACACTTTGTTCCATATTATTTAAAATAACACCGGGCGTGTGGAATCTAATTCGCGGAGCAAAGCGGCAAAATCGGCATGATCTTCCGGGAGTTTCCAGCAGAGGATGGAAGGGTGATAAGCGTTCTGCAACACATATTCTGTGAGCAGATTCCTACAGTCCTCCTCATCTGCAGCAATGTCGCAGAGTTCTTTTAATTCCACACAGGCAAAACTTCCGTCCTCGTCCATATCGTCATAGACAAATGGATCAGATTCCAGAGTGCGGATGAGATCCTTTTCCGGGACACAAAGACCGTTTACGAGGACAGAGCCGTTAGATTCCATGGACAGATTGCGCAGCCCAAAAGGAAGGACGATCTGATCTTCTGTGGCACCATTAACAATCAATCCTGCCACGACCACATAAAGCTTTGGAGAGGTTTTCCCATTCCAGAGGCATGGGTTTGTCAGATGGCAGATATACTCTGGTGCCGAGACCGGAACACTTTTATTTGCAAGCATTGTTCCGGTAGTAGTAAGCACAGTGTAAGAGATCATGGCATCTTCCGGAAGGTTTTTTGCATGGGCGGTGATACGGATACTTGCAGAGGAAGTGGAAATTTCCTCTGGAATCACGGTAAGTCCTGCATCACCAAAGTGGTCTAATGAAAAATGGTGTTTTCCGACAACGATAAGACTTGCGTCTAAACAAGGAACTTCACTATCACAAACAATGTCTAATTCGTTGTCGCCATTTACGATCTGATCGGTGACATCCACGCGGTAAAGCGTATAGCTTCCGGTGTGATCTCCGATTTTTTCCTGATTCACAAATACTTCCATGGAAGGTGTAGCTCCTAACAGTTCCAGATAATAGCAGTATTCGTCTTCCTTATTCAAAGGAAGGATTCTTTTGTGGACAGCTTTGCCGTCTGGAGTCTTTTCCGTGGATAATATCCAGTCAGAATTTATATTCAGAATGTTTCGCATATAAAATCTCCTTTAAGATAAAAATTCTTTACAGTTAAAATTATTATAATGTAAAACCTGCCAAAAGAAAAGAAAAAACCGGAGTTTAACTTGTGAACTGCCGCTTATAGGTGGTGTTACGGATTTCCTGAGGTTATGTCGTATTGCATGCCAACAAAGTGTATAGAAATATAAAAAATAGAACTGTTTGTTTTCAGGAGCGCTTCCGCTTGTTGTCGCTGGCAGCGGTACTAAGAAAGTATCCATCGTGATTTCAAAATCCAATTACATTGGCTTTTGAAATCGCAATGTCTGCTTTCTAAGGACCGGCCGCTCCCAAAATCCTGAAAACAAATCAGTTCTATTTTTTATTTGTCCAAGGCTGTGTGGCATGCAACATTCAGGTTGTGAAAATCCGTCAATCCATGTTACGAGCGGCAGTAATCAAAGCTTAAACTCCGTGAGGAGTGCCCTTTATCATCGACGAATCACAAGACATTGAAAACGACTGCATTTTGTCGCTACCTCCTTTATAGGCACTCATTCCATAACCGTGAGTTCCATAACGTAAATTGCAGATTCTGTGGTGCAATTCATAGCGTAGATTGGGCGCTTATATCTGCCCTTCACAACCTATAAAAGCACCACAGAATCTGCAAGGGAAATAAGGGAACTGTGACCGTACATTGCAGGGATATCCTTAGCATTATGGTGGTAATAATGAGTACAGCTATCACAATTTACTTTGGAGAATGGATAAAATCTGTCCTTCTGATAAACCTTATTGTACTGTTGCTTCTGGTGTAGGTGATCTATATCGGAATCCGGTGTTATGTGAAAGACTGGCGGGAAGAACGGGATATTTTTAAAATCTAATTTGTTCATTGGTGTTATTTATATTTACTTTCATGCTAATATATATTATCATATTAGCATGAAAGGAGAATCTATATGACTCAATTTGAAAAATTAGATTTGTTATTGCGTGAATGTGGAGGGACAATTCAGACATTTCAAGTTCTAAATAATGGAATTAGTAAGTCTGTGTTTTATGCATATGTGAAGGAACGAGGATTAGAACAAGCTGCTCATGGTGTGTATGTATCGCCGGATACGTGGACAGATGCAATGTACCTTTTGCATTTACGTTGTGGTCAAGCTGTATTTTCTCATGAAACTGCATTGTTTTTTCATGATTTAACGGACAGAGAGCCTTTGAAATACACCATAACAGTAAGAACTGGATATAATCCAAGCCGTTTGCAGGAAGACGGTTTTCAAGTGTATACAGTAAAAAAGGATTTACATGAAATAGGGATCACAACTATGCTGACATCATTTGGACATTCAGTTCCGGTTTATGATATGGAGAGAACGATTTGCGATCTGCTTCGCAGCAGGAAAAATATTGAAATGCAGGTATTCCAAGATGCATTAAAGCAATATGCGAAGCGTAAGGATAAAAACTTACGGATGCTTATGAAATACGCAGCTATGTTTCATGTTG
>ERZ772902.220-NODE-220-length-69065-cov-4.143530_pt1 | contig 69065 bp, 102 predicted proteins | sample MGYA00511470_ERZ772902 | MGnify/ENA primary metagenome ERZ772902 (study PRJEB29015, sample SAMEA2737717) | human gut metagenome | biome: human gut; feature: human-associated habitat; material: faeces | place: China | collected 2012 ... | reverse complement strand
GTAAATTTTGTATCGTGCCATTTTGATTTCTCCTTTTCTTTTATGCGGTGTAGACGAATACGACACTTGAAGGGTCATCGTAATCTCTTCCCCCGCCTGCAAACAGCAAGTAGTCTCCAACCGTCGCAGAGGAAAGATTCCGTCTTGGATAGTCCAGCGCTGTGACTGTAGTCCGCGTGAGAGAGGTATCACAGGCGTCTACTACATCTGAATATGGAGAGTTACTACCGCCTCCCGCAAACAATGCGTAGTCTCCGACTGTACCGGCAGACATATAGACCCGCGCTACGCTCAGAAGTGTGACGGTCGTTTTTGTGAGCGATGCATTGTAAACGTCGCAGGACGTGTTGCCAACAAAACTGCCAACGCCATCAGAGCCAACTACAAGTCCAGATGTAAATATTGCATAATTCCCGACCGCTATGGAAGCATCACCACCAGAGGTGGAACGGCTCAAATCCGCAGCCGCTGTGCGGGTGAGTGAAGCGCTGTAGACATCCACAACTTTTGTAAAGTCGCCTCCGGCGAAAAGCACCCGACCGCCGATTGTCGCGGTCAGTGGAGAATATCTTGCCACGCTCAGGTTTGTGGCTGCCGTGCGGGTGAGAGTGCCGTTGTACACCTCAACATTTGCGCACTTGGTATTCGAATTCAGATTGGTGGAGGCTCCGCCTGCGAAGAACGCTCTGCCTTCGAGGGACGCAGCACCAATCCACTTCCTCTTGCCGCTCAGTGTTGCAGCTGCTGTTCGTGTGAGAGAAGCGCTATATGCGTCCACTGAATCAACTATATCTGTACTTCTGGTGCCATTAGCTCCGCCTGCAAAGAGTGCATAGCCCTCAACAGACGCGCCGGCATGGCTCTCTCGTACTGTACTCAGCGCAGTAGGCATCGACTTTGTGAGCGACGCGCTATAAGCATCCACGGCGTCATAAATGACTGCGCTATATCTCCAGTATCCATATCCCCCCGCAAACAGCGCATAATTGCCAACTGACGCTGCCACGGTACACCGTTCATCGCTCAAATTCTCAGCCATCCCGACCTTTTCCAGCTCTGCACTGTAGCACAGCCTCGCCTTGCCTCCGACACCGATGTACATCTTCTTGACCTTGCGGGCCTTACCGCCGATGCCGATGTAGGCTTTTTTCATCTTGCGGGCTTTGCTGCCAACGCCCACATAAACTGCTTTTGCCATTTTGAAGTTTCACCTCCTCAGACGTAAACTACAAGGAGTTTTCCGTTTGCAAGTGCGCTTCCTGCACCCGGGTCATTCGTCTGGCTGACAAAGCTGTCGGCTTTTCCCTTCAGCTTGCCGTCCGTTTCGGTCTTCGTATATACCATTTTGAATTTATCGCCCACCGCCTTCGCGTCCGCAGGCACATCCTCGGTGATCAGTGTCTTGTCGGTAAGCAGATTGAAAGTCCCGTCGCTTCCGACACTCATAGGGCCGTATGCCATGCTGTCATCTCCTTATGCATATACGATGAGCACCTTGTTGGTGGCAAGGCTGCTTCCCGCCCCCGGGTCGGTGGTCTGGGCGGCAAAAGTCAGGCCGTTGACCGAGTTGGCCGTGCCGCCCGCAGAGCCGGAACCGGCGTAGTTGTGGGTGTGGGAACTGTTGGCTTTGCCGTTGAGTTTGGTGTTCATCTCGCTTTCGGTGTAGTACCGGTCATCATGGGTGTGGCTTGCGTTCGCCTTCCCATTCAGCTTGGTGTTCATCTCGCTTTCGGTGTAATACCGATCGTCATGGGTATGGCTGGACGCCGCCTTGCCGTCCAGGAGGCCTTTCAGTACCTTGCCCTGATTTGCGCTCAGACTCTGATTGGTGGCCGTGCTGGTCAGGTTGTCCTGTACCCCGCGCCAGGTGTTGGTGTCCGTGAACTTTGCATCCGCAGGCACGCTTTTGCCCAGCGTGTAGGTCATAGCGACCGGCACACCATCCTTGAAGTATACTCCCTGCGTAGCAGAACCCGCGTTCTTGTTCAGTTTGTTGGCTGAGTTTGCCGCACCGCCCGCGCTGGACGAACCAGCGTAGTTGTGGGTATGGCTGGCCGCTGCAAAGTCGCCCACATTCTTTGCCGCAGCCGTGCCGAGGGCAGGAAAGTCTGTGATGTCCGACTTTGTGTGCTTATGCCCTGCGGTCGGCAGTCCCTGCAGCTTTTGGTCGATCTCAGCTTCCGTATAATACCGGTCATCATGGGTATGGTCAGTCGGCGTAAAAGCAGTCGGCTTGCCGCTGATGCTGTCCCATGCCGGCGCTGCCACGTCAGAAAACTTGGCGTCCACTTCGCTTTTGGCGTAATACAGGTCATCATGAGAGTGTTCCGCATCCGCCTTGCCGCCAAGCTTCGTATCCATTTCAGCTTCTGTATAATACCGGTCATCATGGGTATGGCCGGTGTCCGCTTTCCCCGCAATGGCGCTGTTCACCTGCTCTTTGGTGAAGTATCGCCCGTCATGGTCATGCCCACTGTCAGCCTTGGTCGAGAGCTTCTCATTGACCTGTGTTCCATTTTGAAGATCGGTGTCGTTCTCCAGCTGAGATGTCTTCGTCGGCACGCTGAAATTCACCGCCTTGTTTCCGTCCACAGCCAGCTGAATGCCGTTCACCAGGATCTTCTCGATGATATTCGGCTGTCCTCCGGCTCTTTCGAGGCTCTGCACCCGTGCCGTCAGGGCGGCAAAATCAGTCACGACCTTCATGCCAAAAGCTTCCAGCTGGCTGAGCTTTGCAGATATCACTTCTCCCGCCATTTGTCATCCCTCCCCGAAAACACGAACCATCATAGCCTCGAATTCGGCATCGGTCGCAGCTCGGGTCGAGATGCTGCCGCCGCTGGTCACGTTCATGCCGTCGCCTATCTTGACCAGACCCAGTTTGTCCCGGGTAGCAGGGGTGTTGACCGGCTCTTCCTTCTTGATGAGCGCTACGATGACGTCGATGTTCGCCGTCGGCTTCCGCACGGCATAAAAGCGCACATGACCATCATAGGTCTCTATCATGCTGGCCAGCCCTGCCGGAGAAGCCGCCTCGAAGTTCTCGAGAGCAGTGGTCCCCAGCGGAGTCAGAGTCGAAAGGCATCCCGGCACTTCCACATCGCAGTAATACTGGTTCGGCCCGATGGCAGACTCCATTTTGACCCAGTCGCGGACGGGCAGGGTCAGTTCGTAAGAAGTCGTCCCCACCCCAAAAATCGTCAGCACTAGCTCGATGTCCTTCGTCGGCACCCGGATAGCAAAAAGCCGGAGCGCGCCATTTCGCGTCTCGACCGCATTCGCCAGCCCTGCCGCCACCGCTGCCGCATAGCTTTCCAGCCCGGTCGAACAGAATGGTGAATGTCTCTCCGTCAGGTCGGGGACTGTGATGTCGCAATAGTATTGGTATGGCCCCTTGACAGGAGAAAGTTTCTTCCAGCTGCCCTTCAGAGCCGTCAGGTCATAGGTCTTGTAATAGCCGCCACTATACTCCGATTTGGCTTCTGCAATGACGTTTTTCGCCTTGTCCGAATATCGCTTTGCCGAATCCTCGCTGCTTTTGGCATTCGTCTCGCTCTTCTTTGCGGCTGCGGCGCTTGCGGCAGATTCGCTTGCGCTCTTTGCGGAAGCATCCGCACTTGCCTCGCTCCGGTTCGCACTGGCTTCCGACTGGCTGGCCGATGCTTTCGATTCTGCCGCGCTCTTCTTTGACTCTGCGGCGCTTTTCGCCGAGGCGTCTGCACTGTTCTTCGAATCTGAGGCCAGTTCTTTCATCCGCTCGATGCCCAGCCGCACCATCTCGATCACGGCCTCCATCGACCGTGCGATGTACTCGCGCACCTCCACGCCGTAGATGGCCTTCCGGACGCCCTTTACTTCCTCTTTCAGCAATGCGAGCACTTCATCGTAGGTCATTTTCCTCCTCCTTTCACTTGCTTTTTAAGGTCAGCTCGTCTCGCTTATCTCGTTGACGTGTCCGACCAGACCGTTCAGAGCATCTTTCAGCCGGCTGACTACCGCGGTAAGGCTGTCAAATCGCCTTGAGAGCTTCTTGCTCGTCAGTCCGAAGGTGAACTCTTTACTGTTGACTGCATCCAGCGGCAGTTTTACTTTCGTGCAGACCATCCACCGGTCAATATCATGGGGGGTCGAGAGTATCCGGGTGCTCAGCAGGAATCCCAGCTTGTCCACATTCTCACCTGCATCTCGCCGGTCAAAGGCCTTGATGGTCAGCGCCGGCTCGACGACCTGCTTGTAGTTGTCCAGCTCCTCCAATGCCGCTTTGTAGAGGGAATCTTCTGTCGAAGCCTGCCCGTCCACATAGATGTGCCGCGAGTTCAGTCCGTAGGCCAGAATGGAAAAATCATTTTTAGCGCTTTTGGAGATGGACTCGTAGGTCGTCTTGGAGAATATCCACCAGCCTTTTTTCACTTTTTGTATGCCGTGTGCCGTGACGCTGTTCACAAGTTCCGATGTCCTCTTTTCCTCGAAAGACATATCCAACATGTTCACGCCGTATTCAATGGTCTGTTCGGTGCGCGGGACATCCTCTTCCTTCAGGTAGTCGTAGTAGAAAAAATAATCTTCTGTACCCGGGTCATTTGCAAGCCTCAGGCGCAGGTATCCGTCTCTTCCTTTTTTGTGCTCTAGCAGATATGTCGTCAGGATGCTCCAGTAGCTTCCGACCTGTGTACCGCTTTCCTCCGTGCTGATGCTCTTGCTGTCCACAGTCACGTGCCCCCGCTCCATGCAGTTCACGGGGCTGTATCCCTTATCGCTCTGGTTCGGGCGCATCATCAGCTCGAGGATGCTCCCGGAGCTGCTTGTCGTCTGGTAACTCCCGGCGTCCAGCTTCGTCTGCATCCGCGACAGCTCGTCCAGAACGCCGTCGGCAGTGACTTCGAGGTCGAGCTCGAATTGTTTTTCAATACCTGTTACCCGGCCAAAGAAGATACACTCTTCGTCCTCTTCCACCATGACCCAGGTCTGGCCCAGGAGAAAATTGCTGTAATACGGATTTTTTATGGTTCCGAAACGGGTCTCCACCTGGTAAGGCACCAGGCAGCTGAATGTACCCGCCGCCTTGTTTTCCAGTTCCACTTCTGGTTCAGCGAGGATGCCGTCTGTTTCTTCTCCTTCAATCGAATCTCCGTAGGAGTCATAGACAAGCACTTTTTCGGTCCAGTGGAAGCGGGCTGTCTGTGTACCCAGTGAGTTTTTGAAGTCCACTGCCACTCTTCCGGCGTATACTTTGTATCTCATATCGTTCTGCCCTCTGTAGTAGCACACTATAAAAATGCCGGCCTGTATTCCACACTCACCATGACGGCCTCGTCGGCCTGTACCACGACTGTCCGTCCGCTTCTGTTCAGTGTAGCGTCCATCGTGCCGATGTTCACGGTCTTTTCCGGTGTCAGAACCGCACCGTCGCCGGCATAAAAGCTCATCGTTCCGCCAAACCATGTCCGGATGCCGGTGCCCTCTTTCAGCTCTGTGCTTCCGGCTTTGAGCTGAACATAACTGCTCTCATTCGGTTTTTCTTCACCGTCGTGGGTGACGGTGCCAAGCAGCCGGATGCTATCATTTCCAACGAGAAATCCCTCTGTCTCGCCCGTGAGCACGAACTCGTAGCTCGTGTTTGGCTCGAGTGCAGCTTTCATTGCTCCTCCGACGGTCACAGTCTTGCCATAATAGTCATTGACCATGCCTTTCCACACGACAGCCGCAAGCAAAACAGTGCTTCCTTTTCGTCTTACCCCAAGTGTCACGGTGAGCTTGCCGTTCCATATACTGCCGATGAAATTTCCAGCCATGAGTGCTACGGGCATCTTTACCTCTTCCAGCGAAAGTCGGTGCTGGCGTGTCTGGAAGAAGTATACGAGTTCTGTGCTCTCGATGCCTTCCGTGGCGTCTATGTCTGTGGCGAAATCCTCGGTGATAAGGGTGTAGTTTCCTCCATTTACGTCTCCGAGCATTGCCGCTGCCTTTCCGCTGCTGGTCACAAAGACTGCCGAAGGCTTGTCCGAGTCCACCAGCGTGAAAGTTTTTTCTTCGCCAGCCTTTATCGCCACATTCTTCATCTGCGGCGTTGCAAGGTCCGTCTCAAAGCAGAAAGGGTCCCACAGCCAGTCGCCGTTCGGCTCTTTCACGAGATATTTGAACGGGTACAGTCGGTATTGCAGGGTGATTTTTGCGTGGTCGTACTGATACGACGGCTTTTCGCTCACCCATACCCTGCCGATGTAGTACACCAGCGGCTCGTCGTCCAGGATGACTTTCGTCCGGAACGGCGCTTTCATCTCCGCCAGCAATTTCTGCTGGATGTCCCGGTATGCCATATCGCCGACAGGACCGTAGAAACCATGTTCTTCCTGATACCGCTCCGTGTCCAGATAAAACTGCCAGCTTCCTTCCCGGTCGTTGAACACCGGATACCCTGTCAGGCTGTGAGAAAGGTCTGCCGTTCCGTTCAATCCCTCGATGTCGAGGGTCATGATCTTTTCGGTCGGGGCCTGTACGATGGGGCGGCATACCGGTATCAGATAAAGGTCTTTCCATGTGTGGATGCTTCCTATCGTTATCCCGTGCGGCATGTCCATATTCTCAATCTCCCCTCTGTAGCAGCGCACTACTGTTTCCGTCCAGACAAGACTTCCTTCGTCCACTCGTAACTTGCCCGACATGCCAAGCGCTCTTTCAAAAATCTTTTCGTAAACTGTAATGCCCTGCTGCAAAAATACAGCAGAGCACTGCGCTTTACGAAACTTTGGGCGGGGCAAGGCTGTATGAGATGGTCACTTTTATCTGCCCGTTCTGGTCTGCGGAGTAGCCGCTCACCCAGCATCGCCCCTTATAAGTCTTTATGTTCCCCTTTCCGTCCGGCACATCCACCAGCATCCGCCGGCCCTGTAAACAGTGGAGCAGGGTGTGATAGGTCGAAGTCCATGTGCTGGCTGTCGTCATGTACCGGTCGGCGTCCTTCGGGATATTCATCCGGATGTAGCAGTCCCAGAACGTGTGACTCTGGTCATCTGCGACATAATAGAACTCCCAGCTGCCCTCCGCATTCCCGAAAACCCGGTCTTTCAGAGGGGTACGCTCAATGGTACCGTGCCACGGAGCGGCATCCAGTGTCGTTATCTTCTCGTCGAAAGGCTCGATGAGAAGCGGCCCGGCAGGCACAAGGTTCAGCTCTCCTGTCCGGATGACCTTCACGGGTGTATCGGCGGGGATATGGAACACAAGGCTCGTGAATCCGTCGGCCCATTCCGGCACAACAGTCTGAAGGATGCTCACGCCTTACCACCCTTTCTCGATGATGTCGCCCACAGCGTCGTTGATGTCGCTCTTTATCTCGCCGACAAGTTTGTGGCCGTTCATCACGACTTTCATGCCCTTCACAGACTCTGCCACCCGGTCGATGCGCTCGCCAAGGGTCTTCACGGCCTCCACCACATCCCGGTTCGACTGGGTCTGTGCGGGGGCAGTTTCGTATCCATTTTGATTTCTCGAGGGAGTATCGGCCCTGCGTGCCATCCGTCCGGTCACAGTCGCCGCCATGCTGATGGTTCCTTTCCGGTCTGCAAAGGCGCTGTTCAGCCACGCGCTGCTCCTCGACGCATCCGAAAGGTCTACCACCGGGGTGATGCTGGGATGGTTGTCAGTCGAGAGATAATCTGCAATGGCGTTTGTCGTCGCCAGCGCACTACGGATGACAGCTCCGCCCACTTCGTCCATGCCCTTTTCTGCTTCGCCTTCGGTAGAGACGATACCTCTGGTCAGGCCTTCGACGACGTATTCACCGATACCGGCCATGACTTTCGAGGGCGAGTGGATGCCGAGGATATGCTTGAATCCACTGATGATGGCATAAGCAGGGCTCAGAGCCACTTTCAGGACAAATTTGGCAGTGGATTTCACGCCGGTGGCAAGGCCGCTCATGAGGTTTCCGCCGATGCTCTTCATGCCGTCCCAGAGTCCCGAAGCCTTCTCCTTGATCCAGCTCCATGCGTTTCCTACGGCTTCTTTCACCTTGTCCCAGTTCTTCACCACAGCAGTACCCACGGCGACCGTTCCTGCGATGACAGCAGCAGCCAGCAGACCGTGCGGGCCGAGACTTGCCGCGACTTTGGCAATGCCCATGCCTGCCTTGGCTAGGACTCCCGAGGTGGCAGCTCCCGCAGTGGTGGCGGCTGCCTTGGCAACTCCCGCCGCCTTGGCAACGGTGGTCACACCGGAGGCCCCATTGGCGGTGGCAGTCCCTACGCTGTTCAGCACCGGGATGATCTTTGCCGCTCCGCTGGCTCCTGCGGCCGCTTTCGACGCTCCGCCCAGAAAGCTCTTCGCGGCGGATGCACCGCCCTTGAGCCACTGCCATATGTTCGAGAGGAAGCCGCCTGAGCTTCCGCTTCCGCCGAGGTCGATGCTTCCAAAAAGCTTCGTCAGCAGTTGTGCGAACATCCCGTTTCCGCTGAAGGCATTCTTCAGTGCGGTGCTGATGGCTTCGGTCAGGGTCTGGCCAAAGTCCGTGCCAACTACGTCGAGCACCGCAGTCAGCCCACTTGCAAGCGCACTGGCCCAGTCTCCGCTCATGGCGGCAACGACGGTGTTGGTAGCAGCGGCCACAGTCTCGCTGGCTCCGTCCTTCATGTAGAGGCCGAACAGGTCAGAGAATTCCTGTACCAGCTTCGGGTTCATCTTCTTGGCCACCGCCATGAATCCATTTTGAATGGGCTTCCAGTTCTGGGCGATGGCGTCACCGAACTGCATCATGGCCTTCTTCGTGGCGTCGCTCACGTTGAAAGCGTCTGCCAGATTTCCCACATAGTCCGCAAAGGTCGAGCGGGTCTCCATCATGTCCTCGTAAGCGGCCATGACAGTCTCATCGTAGCGGTTGCCTCCGGCCTGTTCGAGGGCAGTCTGGTACTTCTGCTGCATGGCCGTGACCTTGCTCATCTGCCATCTCATGCTGGTCAGTGCGCTGTTCACGCCCATCAGGGCCGTCATGGTACCCTGCGTTGCCGCTCTCCGTGCCTCGATGCTGTCCTCGCCATACTGCTCCACCGCGCTGGCATAGGCGTCTTCCCGCCCGCTGAGGTCGCCATCGTTGTAGAGCTTGTCCAGCAGGTTCATCCGCTTCTGCACCATGGAGATGCGGCTGTCATAGAAACTCGAAAGGTCGTCAAACGCCGCAAGCTGCGCCTTGTCCAGCTCGTTTTCCAGCTCCAGCTGTTCCTGCCGCGCTTCCAGATAGTCCCGGTAAGCCTGCTGGGTCACAAGGCTTGCTTCGCCGAGGGCATCCTTCGTTTCCACCCACGCCTTTTCCGCGAGGGCGGTCTTCTCGCTCTGGATGGCCAGACGCTTGTTGATGGTCTCGATGTTCTTGTTGCTCTTCTCAGTCACGGAGGCGGTCTTTTCGTAGGTGTCCGCCCAGAGCTGGTATTCACTCTGAGCCACCTTGTCGTCGCTTTCATACCGCTCGATGGCCGCCTTGTAGGTGTTCTCAAACCTCGCCTGCTGTAAGTCGAGGAGGTTCTTCTTCTCGTCCAGCAGAGTGTTGTAGGCTTCCTTCGTCTTGTCGTCGCTGGCTCCCACCCGGGAGACCAGTTCGTCGTACTGTCTCTGTGCGATGTCCACACGGGCTGTCTGCAGCTCGATGCTCTTCGCCAGCGTCTCACCCTTTTTCTGGATGAGCGCTTCGATGGAAGCAGTGTTTCCTTCGCCTGCTTCCCAGAGGCTGTATTCCTTGTCGGCGGCATTCTGGAGGTACTTGTTGGCCTTCAGCTCCTTTGTGTACTTATCGGCGATGGTCTCGGCCAGAGTCTTACCCTTGCTCGAGGATTTCTTGCCGGAAGATGCAGTGGAAGCGCCTGTACTGTCGTCGGGGAGATAGCCGCTGTACTGCTCGAGGATGAGGTCGGCATACTCGCTCGGGTCAAGACCCTCCAGACCAAGAGCACTTCCAATCTGCTTTGAGACCCAGTCCTTTGCCTCGCCAGTCAGGCCCTTCAGGGCGTCTTTCGCTTTGATCTCGCCGCTCTGGTACTTTTGCAGCGCTTCCGTCGCCTTGTCCCACATCGTACTGGGCTTCCAGTCCGCGCCGAGATAGGGCGTATTCCTGGCGTCTTCTTTGGCGTTGGCCTTCTCGTAGTCCTGTACCGCCTGCTGGTAGCGGTTCGCCCCGAGTCCGGCTTTTCCGCTGGGGAGCGCTCCGTCCGGCATGATACGGTCGGCCTTCATGATGCTGTAAAGCTCCAGCATTTTGTCCGAGGCCGTCTTCTTGGCTTCGTCCAGTGCCGCGCCCACAGCGTCCCGCACCTGCGAAGCGGAATCATAGCTTGCATCATAGAGCTGGCTTCTCAGGTCGGGGTCTCCGATCCCGAGGCGCAGTCCCTCCACGACGTTCCGTCCGTCCTCTTCCGCAAGCTGACTCGGCGAGTGGATGCCCCAGAAAGTCGTAAAGACGTTCCGGATGCTCTGCGCCACGGTCTGGATCGCTGCCAGCGCCCCGCTCAGAGCGCCCGGGTCCTGGATGCCAATGGCAAGGCCTTCTGTGATGTACCGGCCTATCTCTTCAAAAACCTTCGAGGGGCTGTTGATGTCATACCCCTTCTTGGCGGCATCTATGGTATCGTCCACCATACCTTGTACAGCACCCGTTGCGCGGGCTTTATTTTCCTCGACGCCCTTCGCCCCTCCGTTTGCGACATTTCCACCGATCTCCTTACCCTCTTTTTCGGCGTCGTCTTTTGCACCGGAGAACGTAAAGACATCTGCGACATTGATGCGCTGGGGTTTGAAATCGGGGTTGAACTTGAAAGCCACATTTCTCTGCTGAAAGTTTCCATTGCCGCTGAACGGCGAAAAGATGTCCCGGATGCCGTCCCAGATGTTCTTTCCCAGCTCTTCCAGCGCGCCCTTGATGCCATTGCCTTCGCCGCCTTCTCCGCTCCATGCCCAGCCAATGAGGTCGATGGCCGTCTGGATGAGCACTTTACACAGGGTGGTAAAGGCCTCGCCGATGGGTTCGGCGCTCTGGTTGATGGCGCCGCAGATAAGTGCCACCACAGCCACCAGAGCATCCTCGATGTCCGGCGCGGCGTTGATGATGGCCGTACACAGCGGATCGGCAAACAGCGCCAGTGTTCCGAAGAGTGCGCCTGCACCGGCGAGGTAGAGCATTCCCTTGCCAAACTTGGCAAAGGCGGCTGCCAGAGTCGAGAGCCCGAGCGCAAGTTCCGGGATGCAGGTCAGCAGCATGCCGCCTGCAAACATTGCCATCATGGTATCGGCAAATATCCACAGCGATTGGCTCACTGCTTCCGGCTTTGCCATGCCGATGAGCTGGATGGCCGGTGCCAGCACCAGCAGCGAAGCGCTCATGGCCAGCATTCCGGTACTGACGCCCATGAAGTTGACCGAACCGGCAAAGTGGCTCAGCAAGATTCCGATACCAGCAAGCACTGCTAAAGCGCCTCCAGCCTTTGCCATATCAGGAAGCGTCACTTTGCTCAGCATCATACACGCCCCGGCCACCGCCATGAGCGCGTCCGCCATCAGGAAAATGCCTGCACCCTCGCTCCATCCTGCTGAGCCAAATTTGCCCAGTGCGAACATCGCACCGCTCAGCCCAACCAGTACAGCAGCCGCTTTTCCCAGCTGAGGCCAGGGGATCAGACAGAGTGCCGCAGCAGCCACAGCCACCGCGTTCATCGCCCCTGCCATGGCCAGCACCGCAGCACCCGAGCTGAGCTTCGTCTTGCTGGAAAGTACGCTCATAGCGGTCATGAGGATCATCAGGGTCTTCATGGCCGTTCCGGCGTACTCGAGTTTCGTGGTGTTCAGGGTGCCGTCGTCTACGTTCTCAGCGATGAGCCCCGCCAGAGCACATACGCCCTGTACCAGCACCCACATGCCTCCGCCCATGGCCGCGATGGCGAGTCCATTTTGAAATGTGAGCATGGTGTCCGCCACGCCCTGTGCCAGCACGAGCATGCTTCCCATCGCGGTGAGGTAGGCGGTCAGTGCGCCCATTCCTACTACGGCTTTCACAAGGCTCGTCCACTTCACCTCACTCAGAGGCTTTATTGCACCGGCCACGATCCGCAGTCCGATGCCCATCTCGATGAGCGAAGCGCCAAGGCCAAGCAGCGTCGCAACGCCTACCACGAGGTCACGGGCCTTCACGGTGGCAATGAGCAGCCCCATGTTCCGTGTCAGCACGTACATACCGCCCACTGCCGCCGCAAAGGCCGCGAGGTTCTGGAGAAAGTTCTCGCCCTTGATGGCATCCGCGATGGCCACGAATCCAGAGCACAGAGCCTTCGTCGCCGCGGCCAGTCCTAGCAGCGCCGCCGCAGAACCCCACAGCGTCGAGGCTTTCAGCAGCTGAGACCCGAGTCCACTCACCGCAGAGTCAAAGGCCTTCACTTCAGGTTTCAGCAGCTTTGCCGCCGTCACCAGTTCAGCGATCAGCACCACCGTAGCGCTCAGCACCCAGACGAACCGCTCCGGGTCGATGCGGCTCATGACGAACATGGCCCCCGCCAGCATCAGCAGGGCCGAGCCGATGCCCGTGAGGATCTTGGTGCTCTCCTGTTTCTGCCATGTTTTCAGAGCCCCCGTCAGCGCGTTGAAGCTTCCCGAAATGCTGTCCAACATCTTCGACAGGGGCGTTGCCAGCATCTTCCGCAGGCTGTTCATGACCTTGGCGAACTGTGCGATGGCGTAGGAGAGCAGTCCCACGTCCAGAAGACTCAGGAATCGGTAAATATCCGTCCCGCTGATGGAGTCGAATCCGTCTTTCAGTGCCTTGAAAAAGGCCTTCACCGGTTCGTAGACTCTGGACGCCGCGCTCTCCACGTTCCCGGCAGCGCCCTTGAACTCCTCGGCAAAGGCGCTCACCGCAGCCCCCACGATGGCGGGCAGGCTTGTCAGCACGTCCTTATACCCATTCAGGTTCTTGCTCTGCCCGGTGATAAAGTCGGCCACAGTGCCGATTGCTTTGTTCGCACTTTTCTTCAGGTCGCTCAGCGCTCCATCCATGACACCGGCCACGGTCAGTGTACCGGCGCCCAGTCCTTCCAGAATGCCCAGCAGGGTGTAGACCCCCTCGCGCACTCCGTCCGGCAGGCTGTCGGCCCATTTTGAAATTTCCTTCCTCGCTTCGCTCAGTTTCTCGCCGATGCTCTTTTTCAGCACGTCGCCCAGTGTGGTCAGCGGGTCCAGCAGCTTCTTGGCGCTCTTCGCGATGGCTTCCAGCTTCTCGCTGAGCGTCCCGCTTCCCAGCAGGGTGCTCTGCATCTCGGACACAAAGCTCCCCATGTTTCCTGCCACTTTCAGCAGCACTGCTCCAACCGGCCGCAGGATGCCCACCAGTACGCCAAAAGCCTTTGCCCCGGTCTTCGCCAGCGTCGTCATGGCGGTCAGAGGCACCTTCACCACTGCAAAGATGCCCTTGAATGTCTGCTTCAGGTTCGCCGCACTCTCATCCGTGATGATGAGTTTTTTGGTCATCACATCCAGCCCTTCGGCGATGGAGTGTATCTGCTCTCCGCTGGTGGGCGGGAATATCTCGGTGAAGGCTTCGTGGACAGAGCCTGTGACCTTCCCGATGGCGTCCATGATGTTCCACAGGCTGTTGAACAGATGCTCCCGGCCTGACACCTCCGTCAACCCTTCTGCATAATGCTCAAGGTCGAGACTGCCGTCCGCCACCGCATCGTTGAGCTTCAGAAAGGCTTCGTAGTCCTTCTGGAGGTAAGGGTATCTCGGGTCGGCTTCATCCATCGTTTCCAGCAGCTCTGCATAGGTCTTGATGGTGTCACTGAGACTGGTCGTCAGGAGTTCGGCGTTCACTTTGCCTTTCTGCAAAGCTTTCGCAAAGCTCCCCTCTTTCTCAATGGCCTCTTCGGTCACAGCGCCATTTGCCAGTGCCAGCTTTTCCAGCACCGTCGTGTAAGCGTCTGCCTGGTCGCCAAAAGCGTCCCGCATCTGCTGCCAGCCGCTGTCGAGGCCTTCTTTCATCCTGTCCTTCAGGGCGTCGATGGAAGGCACGAAGATGTCGTACAGCCGGTTCGCCAGCTCCGTCCATGTGTCGGTGGCCTCTTCCTTGTTGCCAAAGATCGTCTCGAACACGGACATCCATTTTGAACTGACAGCGTCTTTTGTCGAGTCGATGGCCTGCCCGAAGCTGGTTGCCTGCTGGGCGGCGAGAGCGGCGCGTTCTGCCAGCTCCCCGTACTGTCCCTTCAGCTGTTCCAGCGCCTCCGAGCTGGTCATGCCCGGGTTCTTCTGGGTCAGCTCATAGGCCGCTTCCATCATGGAAGCATACTTTGCGAAGGTCTTTTCCATGACCTTTGTGTTGGCCCACTTCTTCTGCAAGCTCGACTCAAAGCTGGCGATGGTCACTTCGCCTTCTTTGATGACGCCCAGCTCTACCGCAGTGTCGATAAGCTCCTGTTTCAGGGCTTTCGTCGCCGTACCCATCAGGTTCAGGCTCTTCCAGTCCTGTAACTGCAAATGCCCGGCGCTGTAGCTCTGGGTCAGGTTTCGGATGGTGCTCTGGAACGCAAAGCCAATCTTGCCCGCATCCGCCGTGGCGTTTGCGATGCCCATGATCATGGGTATCATCTTGTCGATCTTGCCGCCCGCCGCCGTCATCTGCGAAAGCGCGCTGGTCATCTCACTGAAACTGTAGCTCGTCTCGTCCGAGTACCACATCAGCTTATTCAGGTAGCCGTTCACCTGGTCGATGCTCTTGCCGGTGGCGTTCATGATGGTCTGGACGTTGGAAGTTTTCTCGTTATACTTATCCCATCCACTGGTGATCTGGTCCACCGACAGGCTTTTTACCATCTGCTCGCCAGTGCTTATCACCTTGTCCGTGATGCGCTGCAAGGCTGTAAAGGCGATGACGTCCAGTGCGCTGAACTTGGCCTGAACCGTGTCCAGTCCCTTCTCCATGCCGGAAAAGTCTACGTTCTCGCTGGCGGCCTGCACCTGTTCGAGTCCCTTTGCCGCGCCTTTGAAGCTGAGCTTCTCTTTCAGCTTGTCCAGCGTCCTCATGGTGTCCCGGCTGTTTTTCTCAAACTGCGCGTTGTCAAACCGCATTTCGACCACACGCTGGTCTATCTCCTGGCTCACTCCCGCCTTACCTCCTCCCATGCTCTCTTGGCTATCTCGCCAAAAATAGGGCGCATGGCGGGGTTGATGTAGTCAACTCCTTCCACGTACCCTCCGTTTCTCGTGCCGTGTCCGTATTGCAGGATAACGGCGATGGGCGTTCCGTCCACGATGTTCGAGTTCGACCAGATGATGGCGATGCTGTCTTTGCCCTTTTCCACCCGGTAGCTCCAGCTGGCAGCCGTCTTTCCGGTCTTCTTGGGCGTTGCCGCCGCCAGCGCTTCCACGCCTTTCTGACCGTATCCCGCCAGCACAGCGTCCAGTCTCCCGGCGCTGACACCTTTCAGGAAGCGTTCCGTCTTCTTGAAACCGCCCTTCTGCCGGAACAGAATAACTTTGGACACGAACCCACCTTCTCTCTGTAGCAGTGCCAGCCCCTTCGCGCCCTATTGAACTCTGTTCGTCCAGCTCAGACAAAGAGCAGCTATCCTCTCGTCCCAAGCTCTTTCTTTCGCTTAGCGTTCAGCGCCTTTCTCCGGGCCGCCTGTTCGCTCTTCGATACCTTCTTGGGTGGCTTATGCTTTTCGTTGCAGACACGGATGAGGGTCAGCAGCCGGTTCAGGTGCCACTTTTCGCACTCGAACGGGATGCCCAGCTCCACCATGTCATAATACAGGACCTCGCTCGTCACGGCACTTGCGGTGCTTTTTCCTGAGCGGGGTCCGGCTTTGTTTGTATTCTCGTCTTCCCGGAACCATGTTGCGGTCATCGGGTCGTTCATATATGTATAAATAGCGGTGCAGTTCTCTTGCGTCAGATGGCGGTATGCTTCGTCCGGAACCCCTTTGTTCAGGGTCATGCAGCGCACATAGTCCTGCATCTGCTCCGGGGTCAGCCCGTTTTTTGCGTCGAGAAACGGCACGTGCCACTTGCTTTCCCATTTAGACAGAGAGAGCAGCGAGTGCTCCAGCGCCAGCGTTGTGGCCTTCCGGCAGATGAATTCCTCCCGGTCAGCATCCCAGTATTCTTCACCGGGTATCTGGATGGTCAGCATCTCGTCACTCTCCCTGTCATAGCCCTCTCCGTCTGCTGCGCAGCCACCTCTCCCAAAAGGAGAGGCACTGGCGTGACGGTCAGGCTTGTTTTTTAGTTGATATGGGTTCTTCGTTTTGCAATCGACAGTGCTCCACTTTTAAGATAAGGTTTCTATGAAACCTGCCCTCTGTAGCAGCGCACTGCCGTTTACGCCCTATTGGGCTTCTCTCATCCAGCTTAGAGTGGCTCGATATGTCAAAGGCTTCCCTACTAGGGGAGCTGTCGAGCGAAGCGAGACTGAGAGGTTTTACTGCGGGTCCGCCACGGCCAGCGCCCGGGCGTTGTTTGCGGCCACAGCGGCAGAAACTTCGGCGGCCTTCGCCTTGGCTTCGTTCTCAGCCACCATCTTGCGGACGTCTGCGCCCATCACACCGTTCATGAACTCTGCGGCCTTGTCCGGGTCGCTTGCCAGTTCCACGTAGAGGTCGGAGTAAGCCTGAGTCGCCACAAAGTCTGCGGTGATCTCATGGCTCTTCTCGAACTTGCGGCCGTCGAGGCTCTTCTTGCCGTAAGCCAGCAGCAGGATCTTCTTGAACACCTCGATGGCCTCACCCACCTTGGTGCTGTGCATCAGCTGCTCCATGTACTTGTCGTAGCCGCCGTCCTTGCTCAGGCCAAGGTCCATCATCTCGGCTTTGGTCAGATTGAACCAGAACTCTTCGACGCGCGGATTGCCGTCAAAGTCGGTGTACGGAATTACTTTCTTGATCATTCTAATCGTCCTTTCCTATCAGACTCCCACGTTAGGGGAAGCTGCCTCGGTAACGCCGCCCAGCAGCTTGATGACCTCGTCCGGAGTGGGCAGGGTGCTCTCACTGTTCTCGGTGCCGTAGATCTTGTCCTCCAGCAGCTTGAGCTTTGCAGCCTCGATGAGGGTGGAGTTGATGGTCATGTGGGCAGTGGGCTTGTAGCCAGTCACCTGAGTCGGGGTGGTGTCGCACTCCCAGCTGAAGGTCTCAGCATCCGGATTCTCGTTCACGGTCTCGTGGCTCTTGTCCGAGGGCGAAGCGGTGCTGTTCCATACCAGATGGATAATGTAGCCCTTCTCGGGGTCGTCGTCTGCACCGATGCGGGTGCGGTAGCTCAGACCGAAGGGGCAGCGCTTCTGCTGACCGATGCTCACGCCCTTTGTCACCTCGACAGAGCCATCACACTGCTCGAACTCGGGCGGATAGGTCAGTGCCTCGAGGGTGTACTTGAAGTTCTCTGCCGAGCGGATGGACGCGTACTTGATGTTGTCGGCGTAGATGTCGTTGGGGTCTGCGCCGTCAGGACTCTCGTTCACAGCGGTCAGGCCGTTCCAGGGTGCGCCGGGGCTATACTTGCCCTTTACCATCGGGAAAACGACGCCGTGGTCAACGCCCAGATGATACAGGCGCTCGCCGGTCTTATCCCATTCCAGTTTGCTCATAGGTCTTGTTCCTCCTTTTTGTTTTTCAGACGGTCATAGTGAACACGTCGTGGTATAAATTGTCCGCAATATAAGAGCGGTCGTGTCTGCACTGGTCGAGGCGTGACACGGCCGCTGTGAGGTCGCTGTCCGGGGTCTTGGTTATCACCGTCACCGTGTAGGAAGGGTGCTGGAGATAGACGTGGCCGTCAGCGTGTACATTGCGGATGCGGTTCAAATCGTATCGGATGCAGGGGTACTGCATTTTCAGGTTGGCGGGCGGCTGATAGTACAGATGTATTTCTCCGACAGTTTCTTGCAGCACCCTCCGGAGAATGCTGTCCAGCCTCAGTCTCTGCTCACTCATGGTATATCCCTCCGAATGTCAGGATGAGGCGCGGGTACTGTACTTTCACGTCCGCCACCTTCCATTTCACGCTGCCAAATTCGGCGTATCGCATGGAGCCGAAATTCTCGTGGGCAAAAGGGTCTGCCACGATGCTCAGCCGGTTCTGGAACGTGACATTGTCGTTCACTCCATCCCCTGCCTGCAGCTGTCGGCCCCACTCCAGCACATCGCCGTAGTATTCGCGCTCCACCATTTCCTCGGTGAATACGCTGGGTGCTGTCTCCACAGTCTGCCCTTCAAAGCCGATTTTTCCAAACCATTTTGCCATTGCTTCGTCACTCCATTTCAATTCCAGAGTCAGTGTACACTAACTTCCATGGCCGCCAAAATTACTCGGCGCTTGCCGTCCAGCTCTTGGCGGCAGTGCCGTCATAGGTATTCACGCCGGTGGTCTCTGCGTATGCGATGGGCGCAAAGTAGTTCTTGCCGTCGCATACGATAAGGCGGCCCAGCATGAAGGCGCGGCCAAGGTCGGCGGCGCTCACCTTCACCTTGTGCTCGGCGTCAGCATACAGCTTGCCGTCGGTGTGACCGTAAGCGACATATGCGCCCACGTGTACGTCCTCGGTACGATCATAAAAAGGTTTCAGGGTCATTTTTAATCTCCTTTCTTCTTAGGCTCCCCTAATAAGGGAGCTGGCGCGAAGCGCCTGAGAGGTTCGTTTTGTGACAGCGCTCTATCAGGCCGCCCACTCGATGGCCATAGCACTGTAGGGAGTCGTCAGTGCGCCGGAGCAGCGGGTCTCGATGAGGTACTTCATGGCGTTGTAGTCGATGTCGAAGTCGTCGAACATGGAGACAGCGCCGCCCTTGTCTGCGCCCACGGTGTAGTCGCTGAGGTTCACGATAACGGCGGCCAGATCACCGCCCTTGGCGCCCTTGCGGCCTTCCATCTCAGGCACCGTGACGATCTTGCTCACGCGCAGCTTGCGGGCCAGAGCAGCCTCGTCGGCGTAGAGCGGGCGGCCCATGCCGTCCTCCAGCAGGAGCATCTCGGTCAGAGCGTCCTCGGTAGTGAACATGGCCGGGGTGCCGCTGCCGCGGTACTCCTTGCGGCTGCGGATGACCTGCTTGATGAAGGCCTTGTACTTGTCCTCCACCTTGCTCAGGCCGGTCGTAGCCACCTGTACCTTGATGGTAAACAGGTCGGCATCGTTGAAGATAGGACGAATGCAGTTCTCGTCGATCTTGTCCTCGCTTGCCGCCTGACGGCCATCGCCCAGGATATAGGCCAGCGCCAGCTCACGGTTCAGCTTGTAGCGCATCTCGTTGCGCAGCCAGGATACCACATCGAAGCTGGTGATGTCGCTCACGTCGTCGCGGTCGAGCTTCTGCTTCTTGTACACAGTGGTCGGGCCGGTGGAGCGGCGCAGCAGGCCAAAGACCTCTTCGATTTTATAATTGCCCTTCACATAACCCTTGGCACGGGCATCTTCGGGGGTCAGGTCTGCGAACATGCTCTTGAAGCGGCTGAATGGGATGTGCTTCACGCCGCCCATCACTACGCTCACCCAGTCGTCGGGCTTGTCGATGATGCGGGGCGTGGTATCCAGCAGGTGATCCTCCGGGAACAGCCAGTCGATGTTGTCGATGCCGTGGCTCAGCTCATCGATCTCGCCCTGTTCCACGCCGGCGTTGTCGAAGGCCGCCTTCAGGGTGCCGCTGGTCTTTGCGCCCTTGATGATGCTGTTGATGTCGTCGATGCTGTGCTTCAGCACGGTCTGCTTGCCCGCATCCTTGTCGAAAACATTGTGCTTCATGTCGCTTTCATCCTCCTCGTCTTCGCCGCCGTCACCGTCCTGCTCTTCCAGAGCGAGACCCACCAGTGCATGGCAGCATTCCTTCTGCTCGTCGGTCATGCTGTTGTAGACCTCTTCGAGCGTCTTACCGTTGGTTTCCTCGGCCATCTTGCCGTCCTCCTTGTTGTCGTCGGAGTGGGCCAGTACGGCCTCCTCCAGCGGGTTGCCCTCCGGGTCCATGCCATGTTCGAGGCTCAGACTGCCCGGGTCGTTAAAGATAAAGGCCTCGCAGCCCTCATCGTCAATATTGTCAGCGCTGTGCTTCACCACTTCCTGAATGAGCGCGCCGGGGTTGCAGCCTGCCAGTACGAGGCTCAGTTCCCGGATAACGCCGTGTTTCACCACCTGTCCGGCCTTCTGCAGACCGTTGGCCCAGATGGAAAAAGCGTTCAGGTCGCCGTTCTCCACGCACTTCTTGGCCGTCTGGCCGGTGGGCGTGTCGTTGAACTTGGCGTAAGCGTAGACCCCGCCCTTGCGGTTTTCCAGCAGTGCATGGCCGATGACATTGTCAAGGCTCGAGTGGTCGTGGTTGTACACCATCGGCACAGTCTGGCCACTACAGCCCTTGAATGCGTCTTCTGCAATGGTCAGCCCGTCGTAACACTTCGTGTTCGCCTTCGTCGCCCAGCCGCTGCAATCGTAGTCAAAATTCACCATTTTGATTTCTCCTTTCTTTTAAGATTCATTTACCATCTGCTCCACAGCCTCTCGCCCTCTTGTGGCGGGGTCACTGCCAATCTGTGCCGCCTGTCCCGCGTTGGGAGAAAGATTCTTGTTCAGCAGCTGGTCTGCCTTGGGGTCTTTCGAGGGTTTCATTCCGATGACCTGACGGAACTCATTCGACGTCATGATCTCGTTACGGGTGAACTTGTCGGCCATCTCTGCCACCATCGAGACGGGTGCCAGCTTGAACGGGTCGCGGAAGTACATGATGCTCTGCTTAGCCTTGAGGTCTTCGCGGCTCAGGAACTTCCGTTTCAGCTCGTCCACCACAGCCGCCACAAGGGGCTCGATGACTCGGTTCTCGTAATTGGTCATGACAGTGTCGTCCGCTGTGCCGTTCATGATCTCCGGCGTCAGCCCCAGCTGGCTGTAAGCCATGTTGGTCAGGTACTCGATGCTTTTCAGCAGGTTGTTCTCGAGGCTCCGGTTCAGCTGGGTGATATGCTCCGTGGCGTCGATGTAGCCGATGCCGTATCGGCTGCCCGCCAGCTGCTCTTCCAGTGTCTTCCGCCGCTCCTGCGCCTGTTCTTTCCGGGCAGGGCTTTTCACGGTGTAGGGCAGCTGGATGATGAGGTCGAGCTTTCCGCTTCCGGCCTGCTCGTCCACGGCGTCCATGATGCGCAGCTTGCTGATGAGCCGCTGGACGGTGCTGTTGGGCTCGTTCATGACAGAATAGAAGGGGTTCTCCACGATAGCCGCCCGCTCTTTCAGCAGGATGACTTCTTCCTTCTGCCCGGTCCTGTCGTTGTAAAGCTCCACCCGTACATCGCCCGGGTACCACTCCTTCACCTTGCCCACCCGCATCGACCGGATCTCTGTCTCCCCCGTCACCGGGTCCTCGTCGATGTCCACCGGCACGATGGCGATGACGCCTTCGTCCAGCAGGGAGAGATAGATGTCGTACCGCAGAGCCCTGCCCGTCTGGTCCTTGTTGGCCGAAAGGTTCAGGCATGAATTAAGGCCCGAGTCCAACACCGCATCGAAGCGGTCGTTTTCGTCGAGCCTTACGTGGTTTATGGTGATCGCTGTGGCGTCCTGCGCCATCCGGGCGTAAATTGCCGTCAGGATGGTTCGGTCGGTCGTCCGGTTCAGCCTTGGCCGGTCGGGCCGGTAGCTGTAGCCCCCTCCGTACACCCGGGGAGGGTCCCGGTTCAGAAATGCGTTCCAGGCGTGTTTCAGCCTGGAGCCAAAGGTATTAGGCATCTTTATCCTTTCTAAGGAACCCGAGTTGGGGTGCCCAGCGTCTGCTCACATCCGTTCGCATCCTGCTGACCCCGGCCAGTTCCTCACTTCGCTGTTTCCGCCGCTGGCGGCGCTCAGTTCGTCACCATTTTGATTTTCTCCAGACTTCAACTGTCTTTTTTATCGTCCTTCTTCTGTCCGTTATCTTTCAATGGAAACATGATGTTCGCGAGGTCAGGGTTATGGAATCCTTTTTCGACCAGCGTATGTCCGCCGACTCCCAAAGCCTTTGCTGTCGCATCTGTCAGAGCTTTCTTACCAGCGTCTTTCATAACATCTTTAATGAAACTTTCTCCAACGTAAACATCATGCCGGAGTTGTTTCACATCCTTCTGGAGCTGCAACCGCTCTTTCTCGAGCTTCAATTCGCGATTCGGGTCATCTACCCGGATGTCGGTCTTGCCCATCAGGGTACGGTACTGGTCTTCCATCTGCATACGCTGGATTCTGGCACGAAGCTCTTCATCCGTGTATGCACTGGCATCTTTTCCAGTCCGCTTCGGCGCGTACTCGACCTGTTCAGCTTCCTCACCTGCATTCCCGTCTCCGTTGTAGTGCTTCTTTCCGGCCGCAGTCAGGGTGCCGTCTTTGTTCTGGTAACGCCGCACACCCCACTTCATGCCCTTGATGCCCCAGTGATAGAGTTCATTTTTGTAGGTCTGCACTTTACTATCACCTCACTTTCCCTGCAATGTCAGCTTCCGCCCCAGCAGCCGCGCCACTCTCTGTGCGCCCTTCTGTACTGCCCGTTTCCGGCGTGCCGCCGACATTTTCTTGTTGTACCGCTTCTTAGCGGCTTTCATGCGGGCTTTCTTTTCCTTGCCAGTCTCTGCCTCGGCCCGCTTTTTTCGGTACATGTTGTTCCGCAGTCTCGTCACCTCGTCTCCCGAGATGTACTTCTTGCGCAGCTTCAGCTTGCCGTCCTTGTCCTCGTACTCCTCGGTGGCCACCCACGCACCACGCCCGTTCGGGTGCCTTTCCCGACGGTATGCCCCGGTAAGGCGGGCTTTGCCGTTCAGAGTCTTCTGCTTGTCCCACTCTTTCTGTTGGGCGCGGGTCGGATTCCTGTCGAGGTCCTCGCCTCTGCTGATCGCCCGGCTTCTCCGGTAGTTGTCGTATGCTTCCTTACTATAGAAGTAGTAATATTCCGTGTTGCCGTTCCGGTCCGTGCCTACTTCGACCCGCTGGTAATACTTGTGGTTCTTCCGCGCACTGCCCTTCCCGAATAGCCCGTGCTCCATGAACTTCCAGTAATCCATTTTGAACTTATCACCTCTTTCCGCGATTTACAGCGTTTGCGTACTGTGCTATACTCTTCTCAACGAATATTTTCCTAAAGAAGAGGAGTTCTTATGGCAACGCTTGTCTGCCCGAATTGCGGCAATGAAATAACGCTTAAAGTTTTTACACCCAAATCCGTTAAATGCTCGAAATGCAAGAACACCTTCACAGCCGAGTATGAAGATACAGAAGGCAATTTACACCCCGGTGGTTTGGAAGGATTTGAAGTCGTACATCCCAAAGTTGTCAAGGCGGCTAAAATTTGTGGAAGAGCCATGCTGGTTACCGTTACGGTCTTGGTCCTCGCTGATCTTATCAAAGATAAAGTTGATGAATTGTCGGCCTCTCCCGAGACTTCCCCAACTCTGGATATGACCTCGAATACCACCTCTCAGGATTGTGAAACGACCGCCGATTCTTCTTCTCCGGGTGCATCATCCGAAAATTCGTTGGCATCTGAGGCATCTGAGACATCTAACGAACCTCGAAAATACGCTCCTCGAGATCCGGATAATTATGACACCATCCAAAAAGACCTCGATCTTATTATTGTAAATATGACCAATCGTCACGCTTCACCAGAAAAAAGAAAAGCTGCCGATGAATTGAATATAAATTTAGACGAGAATCAAACTTTCCGAAACCCTCACAAGCAAAGCTATCAGGTCAGAAAAGACCCGGGCAGTGAATAACAAAAAAAAAAACGCCAGCGTATCATACATCAGCACAATACACTGGCGTTCTATTTTTCGGTTTCTTTGGCCTTATCCGACCTTGCACATATCGCTTCCCACCTCCTGCTTCATGACTTGTTTTATCATAGAATAGTCGGTTTATCAAACCTCACTCAAATGCATCCCGGTTCAGCTTCCACGCCACGTAGGCATCCATCAGCGCCGCCACGGCGTCGATCTTCTTATCGTGCCGCTGCTTATAGAGCTTCCGGTTCCCGTTAGTGTCCTCCAGCGTGATGCAGTTTCCCATGGCAAACTCCATAAGTGCCTCGTCGAACAGCAGCTTTCTCTGTTCGCTCAGCTTCTTCAGTTCGCCCAGCGGCACGCTCTCTGTCCTTGCGCCCTGAATGACCTTCTCGATGCCAAACGGGCCGTTCTCCTGCGCCCACCGCTCCACGAATTCCTTCGCGTTGTAGGGGTCGTAGCCAAAGGCCCGCACGTCATACTCGCTCTGCAGGATGTAGGCGTCGAGGTCGTCGTAAACCTGCATCATGTCCAGCACAGTCCCGTCGAACACCTGCAAAGTGCCTTCGTTCATAAACTCCTCGTACTTCTGCCGCATCGCCAGCGGAAGCTGTGAGAGGGTGTAGCTGGTGATGTAATCCCGCGTTTTCACCCCGAAATATCCGTTCTCCAGCGGGAACAGGAAGGTAAACGAGCAGAAATCGTCGCCCAGCGAAAGGTCAGCGCCCATTGCACATGGCATCTGCCAGAGGTCCCGGTGTCGGTGCCGAAGGGTCTCCTCATAAGTAAAGAAGTAGGTGTAGCCTTCCATCGGCAGGTTGAAGCGCTTGGCCAGAATATCATTCCGTGCGCCTGGCGAGTTTTCCGCGCGCTCTACATCCAGCTGGTAAGTCTCGTAGCTCACAGTCTGCCCGAGGTTCGGGTTCGCCTTCAGCCACATTTCCGGCTTGCCTACTTCGTCGATAGAGTCCAGCTTGTAGTAGAAGATGGAGACATGCGGGTTGATATACTCGCCCTTCAGGATCTCCATCAACTCCATTTTGATGGTGTCGCCGCAGCCGTTTCGGACAGTACCCTCCGAGCTTGCCGCCACGATGAGATAATCTTCGTTCTTGGCTGCGCCTTGCTCAATGGCACCGATGGGGTCTTCCCGGATGTCGCAGGAGAGCCATTCGTCCACGGTCGCCACACGGTCGCGCCGACCCTGTAATTTCTCGATGGTCATGGGGCGTATCTCCAGCAGCGAGCCCGTCAGGAAATTCTCGATTCCCTTCTTGGTGGAGGCCATCTTCACCCGGTCGCTCTTCGCACCCGTGGTGTTCTGGATGCTGCCCATGGTCATGAACTTAAAAACAGGCCCTCTCGCCCGCGCCAGTGCTGTCCGGAACGGCGAGAGGACTTCTTCTGCCTGTTTCATGGTGGGGGCAGTCGTCACCTGCTGGGTCGTGCTCTTGTCCACCGTCATAAAGTAGGCCTGTAAGCACTCCAGATACATGGTCTTTGCGGCCGCACGGGTGATGATGAGATACTGCTTGGTGATGAGCCGCTTCTTGATGCGCTTGCGCTCGTAGTGTCCCCCATGCCCGCCGGGGTCCGGTACATATACGCTCCGCTCCACGAAGTAGTACCAGCCGAAGATCTCCTCTGCCCAGAGCTTGAAGCTGTCCAGCAGTTTCAGATCACTGCCGTCGGTCAGCGTCAGCTCCCTCTCGCAGAACTTGATAAAGCCGTTGACGGCCTTGTCGTCGTAGTACACGCCCGGGTTTGCGATGAGGTCGTCGATCCGGTTCATTTCCATTGAAATTTCCCGGCAGACAGGGATCTCGCCACGCATCACGGCCTCCTGGAACCGGCCGTAGTAGATGGGTGTGGCCGTGTTCGAGAGTGCCATAATTTTATTCTCCTAAGTCCATTATAATAGGGCAGGGCTGTCACAGTGTCTCGCTTTGTAATACGGTTTTTTCGGCTTGTCGAAGCACTCCTTCGAATTTGGGCATTTCCATGACTTGAAGTTGGCGCAAGTCCGGCAGAGGCTGTAGGCGTCCGTCATGTTCCAGTTCACCGTTTCAGCCGCCCATAGACGCATCGCTTCCTGTATATCATGCATATCGTTTCATCCCTGTCTCCCTCATAGGGTGCGTTCGCACGTTTCGTTTCACAGCAGCAGGAGTCCTCGCCGATCTCTGTTATGACTCCGCTTTATCGAACTCGATGTTCAGCCGGAACTCCATTTCTGCAACGGTATTTTTCAGTGCCTCCATGGCCGTCGAGCTCTGCGGCGGGTCGAACGCGAGCCTTACTTTTGCGCCCATGTAAGACGCGATGGCCTTCGCCCGCTCGTCTCCGGGCAGAAAATCGTCCCACACGGCACTTGCGTCCACGATGCCAAAGCCCTTCTCCGGCCCGACTCCCAGCTGCTGCAGCACAAGAAATACCGCGTTGATGTGCATGATGATGTCCGCATCAAACGCCGTGTAGCTCTCCGCTATCCCCAGCAGCTTCTTCACGCTCGTCAGAATCGAATTCATTTTGATTCCTCCTCGGCATCGCTGTCGCCACCCATAATGTAGCTCATCATGGCATAATACCAGTCCTTCTGAGCCCTTGCCAGCAGCTCCAGTTCGGCCAGATGGTGGGGCGCGCCGTCCTTCCCCATGGCCGCTTCTTTCTGTGCAGCAGCTTCAACAATCTCGGTCAGCTTCTGGTGATCAATGGTGTCCAGCCCGGATTTCAGAGCATTGTGGTTCTCCACGCTGTCCGGAGTGATCTTCATCCCATCAAGCGTAATATCCCCAGCCCGTGTTGCCCGCACCTGCTGCCCATCCACATTTGTCGCCAGAGCATCGTCAAAGTCGAAGCCTCTGTTCTGCGGTACAGCCGTATAGCCCTGCTGGAGCCCGGCTTCCGCAATACCCACATTCGCCCATAGCAATGCCTCGTCCAGCTTGGTCAGTGCCAGGCTTCTCGCGCGGCTCGGTGCAAGGTGTTGAAGCATTGCCTCTGCCTCTTCCAGCTTCCGCCGCAGAAGGACACTGCATTCCGCTTCCCGTTCATCAAACTTTTTTCTCGCGTACATCTTATCACTCCATAACCTGTTCCCAGTCGTCGCAGCAGGTCACGCTCAGCATCATGCCAATATCTGTGACCTTGCGGAAGTTGACCTCTTCGCCGTTTTTCATGTGGATCAGAAGCTCCGTGCCGGAAATATGCCAGTAGGCGTCCTTCCAGCCCCGCCGTTTCACTTTGTGACCCTGCTTCATGGTAATCCAAGCCGTCGTCCAGTTCATCCTATTGCCTCCAAGGGCAGGTATCCCCTGCTGTTCTCTCGCCATCCGGCATCTTCGGCCCGTCCCCGGTGCCGTAATGGATGGCCTTGTGTGTCGCATCCGACACACTGATAACATTCTCCGGGTCGAACAGTGCTTCCCGGTGCTCGAGAATATCCTCTTTCGTCAGAGGGTTGATGTGGTGTATCGTAATGCGCGCCCGGCTCACCTTTCCTCCGCTGGCTGTGATGTCTGCAATAGGATGGTCTTTGCACCCGAGGTCGCAGCCTCCGTCCCGCACGATGATCCTGTCCCGGAACTGCCGCCACTCCTTCGAGCGGTAAAAATCCTGGTTCAGGTATCGGTCAAACCCGAAGGTATCTTTACCAACCTCTCCGTGCAGCTGCAAATATTCAAGCCTCTCCTCGAATGCCCCGCATCGGCACATCTCGCTGTAGCTTTTCATTTCAGTGTCCTCATGAATTCGTACACCAGTAATATCATGCCATGTAGGTCTGCCCCGCAAAGTGCAATCCAACTCAAGGTATTATCCGGTTTCTTCCCCAGCCATACCGCCAGCAGAAAGGCCGCAAAACATGCGAAGAAGCTCGACAACAGTATCCTCTCGAACTCTGTCATAGCGCCGCCTCTTTCTCAGATATACCCGTGGTCCATTGCAAATGCACCTGCAATCAGGAATGTAACGGTTGCAAGAAACACAGCCCACACCATATTGTCCTGTTTCTCGTTCATGCCGTCGTATTCACCGAACCAGAACACCTCTCCAAACAACGCCGGGACTGCCACGACCCAAAGCATCCGGAACACCTCAGCACTCATACTCTTCTCCTTCGCCATCATCCTCGCCGGAATACTCTGTCATGGCCTTGAGCACTTCCAGGTACAGCTCTTCATTGTCCTTTGCTGCATTGATGGCCTCAGTCTTAGCCCGCAGGAGCTTGTTCTCTTCCTCGAGCTTCTGCTTTTCCAGCATCGTCTTACTCGTCGCCAGCTTCAGGAAGTGGGTGGTCTCTGCAGAAGAGGCTGTTCCTTCCCGTATCCGCTTTTCTACCAAGTCCATTGCCAGAGAGATCATCTGGTTTTCTCGTGCTTCCGGAGTCAGTGCCGGCCTCATTGCGGGCAGGTCAGCACCGGAAGTTTTTCTCGCGCCCATTTCCGGCACCATCCTTTCTGTAAAATTCTGTCAAATATCGTTCGCGTTCTCATCCGCCAGAATTTGGTTTACCCGCCATTGCTGGCGTTTTTTGTTTTTGCAAAGTTTGTCATGCATAACTTCGTGACAAAAATAAAAGGCTTTTCTAAGGGTTCACGGGTATGTCAGAGCAAAGCAGTAACTCTACACAAAAGGAGGAAATGATTTTGGGAAAGTTCTATTGGAGGTTGAACGATCATGAAAACGTATCCATACCCGTACCACAAAGGTATAATAAGGGAGTGTACCCGTGAACCCTTAGAAAAACCGCCGAAGCCCGGTCTACTCCCCAGACCTCGGCAAGTTTGGCTTTTGTCAGTTGTCCTATAAAGCCGCGAAATTCTAATGAGTTTTTCGCACATTCGATATATTGACTCCTATTCAACTTTACGATAGACTTGGTACCAAAGGAGAAAGCAGTATCCATCTATCCCTAAAGAAAGGAGGTGTACTCGAAATGCGAAACAAGAAAATTCGGCAGTTATCCAAATATCTCTCTGATTCACAGCACACTCATTACGTCCCTGTAACTATTGAGCAAATGCATCAGAACATCATCGGCGCTCTCAAAATTTTCAATTCCTATATGAGTGTAGTTGTTGAAGAGAGTCAGAACAACTGAGTATAAAAAAACGCTGGCATCCGTATGGAGGTTCGGATACTGGCGTTTTTGCTTTGTAAAATATCAACGGAGTCTGATATAGGACATGAAAGCCCAAATATCAATTTTCCCTCCGGGGAAATATCAAAGACCGGCGCGATTTGAGAGGGGGTGTTGATTTTGCGACCCCCTCCCTATCCCCTTACGCGCTTTGCGCAAGGGTCGTGTCGTCTTCGACCTCCATCTTGAGCTTCTTGTAGATGTTGAGCGGGTCGTTGGCGATGATTTCATCAATAGCCTGCTCAATTTCGTATGCATTCTCTGCATCCGTCAGCTGGTCAGAGGTATAGGCCAGCCGCATCAGCAGTCCGCAGGAGTTGTAGCCCTTATCCATATCGAAACGATACCAGTCGTCGAACTGGCTGTAGGGATTATAAGGGTTATCGGTCGTTGTTAAAAAGCATCGAATCATAGTTCAAAGCCTTCCTTACTTATTCAGAGCACTGTAAACAGTGGACTCGGGAACACCACAAGCTTTGGCAATTTCGTTATAGGTATACCCGTTGGCGAGCATCGCTTTTGCTTTGGCCATCTTCGCGTTGGTCATTACAGTTGCTGTCTTCGGCATCGCACGTTTAACGATTTCGTCCGGCTTAGATGCGTTGAGAATCTTCGTCAACTTAGTATGCGTAATCGCTCCAGCTTGGACAGCCTCCCATTCGCGATCGGTAAACGTAATACGTGTTTTACTTCCGCTTGCTCCAACCGAATCACGAGCACGCTGCATCTCGACAGCAGAAATCTTTTTAATTTCCTTCTTGTCTTTCTTAGGGTCAAGACCTTGTGCCTGAATTTTAGCCTTGATATTTGCGTTGGCAATTATCATTGCGCGGCGTTCCTTCGGCTTGTTGTCTATCACAGCTTTCAGCTTAGCATCAATAGATTGAACTTCAGTCCGATACTCTTTTGCCGCAGCTGGATTATATTCCATATTTTCAGTATGTACGGCTTCTAACCGTGCTTTTCTAGCGAGGTTCTTCAACTGATTAGAAAAATCAGCGTACAAATTTTCCTGTATTGTACCAGATGAGAGTGTCTGCGCATCGGGGGTTTGCGATATAAGACTGACCTTTGTCTGCGCCTCTACTCGCTTGCCTGTCTTTGGATCAATATAAGTACGTCCGGACTCTTTATAAATGAGATTTCCCGTTTCGGGATCAACATGAGCGCTTCCGGTACGTTCGGGGACATCTACGGTCTGCTTACGGCGAGACAGCAGCGTGGATGCACCACCAAACCGCTCATTGCCGTCCTCATCCACACGGATCTGCCACTTCTTCTTCAGTTCCTGAATGCCATTCTCCCGCTCAGACCGCTTGTAGTCCAACTTGTGCTTCTCTGCATCAATGACGACCATCGAATGCTTGACTGCACGGGTGATTTCCTCAGGAGGAGCACCACGAAGCGTCATGTCCGTGATAAGGTTCGAGATGATGCCCATCTCTTTCTGCTTTTCTTCCTTTTTCATCAGGCGCACACCATTCGGGTTGCCTTCAGGAACAGCATAAGCAGTCTTGGGGTCAAAGTCTTTCAACCCTCTCAGCGCAGGCGTTGCTTTGACAGCCACCTTGCTGGAAATGGGGATAGCAACGACAGTGTCACCATCGAAGTCTGCGCCGGACAAACGCTCTGCAACCTTGGAGTTGATACCAATAGCATCCTGAATGTTGCCGAAGTTCCGCTTACCACTAACATTTTTGTTGTTGACCGTGACGATAGGAATCTCGAAAGTGCCCGCATGAGGATAGCGAATCAGTGCGAGTTGTGTGCCGTTCTCATAGGTCGGGCAGTAGCACTCTTTCTCGCTGATTTTGGTCAGCGGCAGGATGACCTTGGTAGACTGACCGGGGAAAGAAGAAGCCTTTAGAGTCATGGAGTTGCCCTCGCAGGTGTCTGCGAAGTCCATTAAAAGTTTCTGCTTGATGGTCGGGTTGGTACATTGCGTTATCTCTTCGTACTCGGCTTTGCGGTCGGCCAGAGTAAGATTGAGCTGCTGCTTGATGAGTTTGATGGGTTGTTTAGAAAGGAATTGTGAGGACAGATTTTTTGCCATCGTGTCCCACTCGCCTTCCTCGCGAAGCTTGTTGATAGGAGACAGATGCTTCTGACCGTCAGCGCCAATGTATTCGCTCTGACCTGCTGCAGTCAGTGCTGCACCAAAGGGATTGTCCGGGTCGTCCTTGATGGGCTTGAGCACCTTCATCTTGGGTGTGCCAGAGGGTTTATTCGTATTGAAAATGACATCATATCCATCAGGCACATCGTCAGAGTAGACAGCCATACCTTTGAGGTAGTGACTGTTATCCACCATGATACGAACCTGTGCGTAATGGCTGTTACCAAGGCTCAGGTCATCTACACCGCGCCGAATCTCGATAACGCCGTCTTTGTCCAGACCGCCTTCGTCACCATAGCGAATCGCAACGCGGTCGGAACTCATGCTGGACGGACGCTGGAGCTTCTGGAATGTCTCACCGCCATCATCCGAATGGTAGTCACCCAAAGACTGAATGTCACCTTGATGCTCATACGCATATTTCTGGTTGTACTCAGGTTTTGCAATAACCATCACATTGGTCTGCTGGTTAATATTGGTAGGTTGCCGAATGCCAACGCCGTAGCGCTGATAACCATATTCAGCCTCAAGTCGATAGATTGCTTCGTCAAGTTTGTCAGGCGAAACACCCAGGACCTGATTGACGCCTTCGGAAACGTCAACCATGCCTTTCTTGTCAACCTCTTTTTTCAGGGTTTCCACAAGTGCTTTGGTATCGGTTTCTTTTTTACCGGCGTTACCTTTATAAATGGAGCGCACCGATGACTCCGAAATACCGAGTTTGTTTCCAATTTCGACCCATCCAAAACCATCTTCTCTCAGTGCACGAACCTGATCGTACTGAAGCGCTCTTCGCTGATTAGCGGCCACCTTTCGAGCATATCGGAACTCTGTCGTGCTCATCCTATACTCCTCGGGGAGTGTGGCATTTATTTGAGCAACGAGTTCTTTTTCAGTAAACTTACCGCTTTTTTCAAGCTCTTCCACACGGGAAAGGAAATCGCCGGAACGCTGATAAGGATTCTCACCAGAACCCCAAGGATAGCGGCCGGAGTGGCGCTTGGTACCGTAGTGTTCGAGGCTGTCGGTCTCGTCGTCTACGTCATAAAAGAATTTGATGTCTTTTTCAATCGGATTCATGCTGCTTCTCCTAACTTCAATTCCGTAATGATTTTATCAAACTCGATGATTTTGTCCATGATAGGCTTGATTTCAGCCTCGGTCGGGTTGACCGTAAAGACATCATCGTTCTGATAAATGCGGTTTTCGATTTGGATGTCCTGCGGGTGTACGCGGTACTCCAAACAGAAAAGTGCATCATAAATAAAGAGCTGCTCCATATGTGCAGGAACAGCTCCGGTCTTGAGGTCGTGGATTCGCAGTAAGTTGTTCTTAAAAGTGATAGAATCTGCCGTTCCGAAGCAGTTGCCCGAATAATAGAGCACCTGTTCCGGTGTCATACGGAAGCCGATGGCATCGTTGACGTAGGCGTTGAGCGTCTTTTTGCTTTTCGGCAGCTTCTGACCAAGAGCAATACACTCTGCCGCAAATGCGTGCAGTCTTGTGCCATTTTCCTTGGCCTGATAGCTGGCATAGGTCTCGGCAAGGCGTGCAGCATCATAGTTTATCCAATGATACTTACTCGCACCCAGAAAGGCGTGCAGACCTACGAGCTTGGAATGATCGTTCCAGTTCATTCAGTATCTCCTCCTTGTTCTCCGGGTAGATGAAAGCAGCATAACTCATCTCGTTCATCTTTTCTACATAGTAGTCCTGATTTGGGCGATGAAATGCTCTTGCTGACTTCTTGCCTTCCAGTGCGGCCCATGTGTCTTCGTACAGAACCACGAGGTCAGGAATACCCTGTATCTCGTTAGGGTCTGCGTGGAGCACAATGCAGCCGGGAAAGCGAGACTTCAGCTCTTTCACCAAGCCGGTCTTGAATGTGTTTTCTAACATGTCAACCTCCAAAATAAAAAAGGAGTAGAGCACGTCTGAGACGCATTCTACTCCTCCTCATAAAAGAGGCAGATTTTTTCGCGTGAATTTTTCACGCGAGGTGTGTTTTGGGCAAAAAGAAAAGCCCCTGCGTGATTAGCGCAGAGACTTGTTTGATTTAATGCTTAGTATCCAGAAGTCAGCTCTGTATACAGCTCGTTCGGACCAACCATATAAGTAGTACCTTCATCGTGGTTCATGAATGCACCATAATCGTCGCATAAAGGATGGCTGCCGTATGTATAATCCGCCAAACTGTAAAACTGCTTATTTATCCCTTCGTATGTACGACGTTTACCGCACTGTGGACACTTCCACGTTTTGCGGCTCGCTTTGACAAGTGGGACTGCGCAGAAGCGGCAAAGTGGTTCTTTAGTATGAATTTCTACGCTTCCGTTGTCATAGCAATGAACTTCGTTGCCATTAGCATCGCATGTCATCCATTCCTCAAAACCATCTTCGTTTGAGAAACTATGGGCCCGATCCAGACCATGATTTTCAGCATCTCTCATAGTAGTCACCTCATCAGAGCTGTGTGTTATACGTTGCAACAACGATAGCACTTCTGCATACTTTGGTTCAAGTGAAAACTGTTAGGAATATGTGAATTTTCCGTGTCGTGACCAAAAGCCCACTTTTTATCGTTACTTATTATATTATTTTATTAAATTGAAGAAAAAAGTGGGTTTTTGGGCTTTTGTATATTTTTAACGTAAATACGTTAAATTTTGTGGCCAAAAATATTTTCAAAAGTGGGCAGAAAGTGGGCTTTTGACCATTTTACCGTCAAAAAGCACCAAAATGCTCCAATATTGACGCGATAAAAATCATTCCAATACCGCCAATCAGCAGTATTCCAGAAACTAATAGTGCCTGTTTGTCTTTCTTTTCTTCAAACTCCATCTTCTTCAGCTCGAGCTCCTTGGCGTCCTTAGACTCCTGAATCCGTGCTTCATCCACGAATCGATGCGTCTCCTGATAGTCATCGAGCCGCACTTTCGTCCCGCAATACTCACAGAACATAAAGTCGCGGTTCTCATCTTTCACCGTAAGTTCAGCGCCACAGCTGGGACATTTTACCGTTCGTGCCATAAAAGCACCTCCTCGTTATTGAATTAAGAATATCATGTAAGAATCAAAAGGTCAACCCATCAAGGAGCACGTATCCAAATATACATCATATTAACCGTCATTTTTATGCTTTTTTACCTTACTCAACATTGTTTTACGATGTACTTCGTGCTATACTGATACTAATAAAGGCTAGGTATATGCTGTTCATGGTATTTAGCCGCATATAGAGCCGTTACAAGGGAGGATATTATGGGTTCCAATTTGACAAAGGTTATGCCCCACGTTGATGCATCCAAGGTCGTTTCTGCGGTTTTTAAGTATAGCGGCAAATGTGGTGTATATATTGGCCGCGCTGTATTGAACACCGGCACTACCGCTATTAAGGCTGTAACAAGAAGCGGCGTAAAGGTAATGACCACTGTGGTAATTCCCGAAATCAAATCCAAAGCACATAGGGATGGTGTCGTAAAGGATCTTCTTAAAATGGGATTTAATCAGGAAACCACTGCGTCCATGATGAACATTTCTCAGTCTACTGTATCTCGTATTCATCGAAAGTAATACATCTTACTCTCCTTTTAACTTTGTAAAATCAAAGCCTCACACTCGCTTAGCACACGAATGTGAGGCCTTTTTATTCACTTAGCTCTGAAGCACAAAACACACCTGTGAACTTACGCTTTCTCGCCATCCCACACATATCCCGTCTCCTCATACAGGAGCTTCGGGGAGATGTAGTAGGAAATCCGCCCATACCGCGAGTCCATCTGCTTGATGTCCGTGATGACTGCCCCGTTTCTCGTGGCCTTGCCAATCGGGAGCCAACCTCCAATGATACCAGCCCGTATCCACGCAGAGTCACGACCGTAAACTCTCGCAGCTACTCGCACCGGAACAGAGCCTTTTGCAAATTTGATTTCTTCCATAATTGTTCAACCTCCAAAAATTTGTGTTAAAGGCGGACTTTTCCATCTCTTACATTGGGCATCACCTCCTTTAATTCTTATCCTAGAATAGAAAAACAAAGAGCCGCAGATTTCTCCACGGCTCAATGCCTCGATTAGTCTTTCACTTTTTGTTTTGCAATGCCGATTTCAATAAACCCCAGCCGGTGCGTAATTGGTGCGCACTCCATGTCGTGCGGCAGAGGCCAGTTATTACCAATGTCGAGTCCACACTGCGTGAACCCTTTAGTATAGCCATGTACCCAAACGCACATCGTACCAAGTGCAACAATCATACCTCCGATAAGTTTCTTCATAATTTCAACCTCCAAAATATAATTTTGAGACTAATCATCTCATAAAGCAGGCTGAATTTTTCGCGCCAACTTCACGGCTTCACTTCCACATCAGGCAGAATATCAGTATGGAAGTAGAGCTTATAGTGGTATGGGTCGGTCATCGTACCAGTAATGTCCTCCACGACATACATCGTATAGGAATTCAGGTAAATATAATTTTTCTTATATGTATTAGGCCCAGTCTTGATGGTACACACCAGCTCGTTGGACGAGTTGTTCGTAATGGACATCAGGCCTTCCGCTTCGAGAATGACTTTATCCGTTCGAGCGTTGTAAACCGTGATATGCCGCTCCGTCTCAAAGTAGTTGGCCTGCTTCGAGATGTTCTTGTTGACCTTTTCAGCCTCTGAACACCCACACAGGCAGCCCACCAGCATCACTAGGCACATCACACAGCAAATAATACGATTTTTCATAATTCAATCTCTCCTTCATGTTTCAAAAGCCACCCTGCGGCAGCATACAAAAAGCTCCGAAGTGATACTGCCGAGTAACAGTCATAGCCTATTACTTCAGACATCAGCACATTCGGAGCCTGCCCAGTACGGTAAACAGCAAAGTCGAGCGCTCTGCGCATGGCCCTATCGATAGATTCCGACGATTGGCCATATTTATCTCCGAGCGCAGCACATAGAGCCGTCAGATTGATTCGCCTGCGCTGCTGGATAAAACCCATCGATTTCTCAAGCGCCTCTCCCAACATCTCAAAACCTACAGTCCCATCAGGTACGCCCAAATCCTTTAGAAAAACGCTCATTGTTTCTCTCATATGTAGGCCTCACTCTTTTACCATACTCCCCTTCCGCGTCTGGTCATCAGCCGGCCAGAACGTATAAATGTCATCAAACACCACCGGAATCTTCTTCTGAACCTCCAGCAACAGCGGACACATCAGCTCACGCATCTGGGGGTGGGCCGCCACAGGAGTACGCAGCTTGAAGATGTTGCGCCACTCACGGTAGTTGGCAGTAACCACGATCTCGGTCTTCAGGCACAACGGCAGTACACAACGAGCCTGTTCGGGACGCATGCCGTTTGCGATCATCAGCTTGTAGTCCTTTTCGGCATAGGTCATAGCTTCCAAGAACGAGCTTTTGATCGTAACCTCGCTATCGTTCAGTTCGCAATACTGCTCACCACGGATATAGGACGGCCAGATGAACGTAAGCTCATTGCCAAACTTCTCCTTCGAGTAGTTGCAATACCGCGTGCTCTCCTGTGCAAAGCTTGCAATGCGGTGCCGCACAAGCTCGTTGGCCACGCCACGGTCGCACGTGAAGAGCACGCTCAGCTGAGAATGCTCCAGCATAGCCTCATGCCCCTGCTTCACCAGAAAGCCCACCAGCTTCTTTGCCGACTCACCGTCCAGCGTGATTTTGTCCTCGCTCTTGTAGCAGACCCGGGCCACCCGCTCGATCTGCTGGAGCTCTTTGATGCCGCCCTCAGAAATATCAGTGAGGATTTCGTATTTGGGTTCAACGACTTTCATAATTAAATCTCCTTTTCATCAGTGAATCAACTATTTCAAGCTGACTGAGGCTCTTTCCGTTGGCTCTTGCGACAACAATACTGACATTAAGATCTGGGCTTGGAATAATATACCCAAGATGCTCCATTCTTTTATGATCACAGGTAGAGACTTTAGGACAAACAGCGCACCTTCCAGCTAACTGAGTACAAGCTCCAAATGACTCATTCATGTAAAACCTCCAGAATCGAGTTGAGCAACCAATCAAAACACCGCTTAAAAAATAAAGCAAGTCGGTGCAGCCAATATGCAGACTCCGATGGAATATCTCTTTCTTGACCCCACAGTGCATAGTACAGCCATCGGTCAAATTTGCGAAACGAAATATTATTAGCCAAATACCATAGCTGAGCATCTTGATAGCTGATTTCATTGCGAATGCATAGTTCAACCACCTCTTGCAGCGTAGCGTTGACTTTTACCATTTCCAGCTTATGAGTTTCGTAATCCTCAGAATATAGCCCGATCTCTTTCGTTGGTTCGCCGGCATTGCGAATCAGAATGATGCACGGCTCATTATTTGCATATAAAATCTCAATCGTTTCGGCGTTTACTATCTCTCTTGCCTGGTCAACTGTGATTTTTCCTGTATCTACCAGGTCGGTTATCCAACGAATATCACTATACATCATTCACCTCACCCCAAGAACCTGAAGATAATGAACCACAGGCATTTCAGGGTGAAGGCAATGATTATCAGCCACGCGCAGGCCGCGATAGTAACAGCCAGAACGCCGCCAATAAACTTGCCGATTTTTTCATACATACTCATTGCTCCTCCTTCTGGTACCCGATGAAGTCGCCAACGCCGATGTCACCGTTCGGACATGTATGCGCTCTATACAGCCTTGGTGCTAAAGGCATATCTTTGTGATCCCACTCGAGTTCTCCATTGACCCTGTTCAGGAAATTATTCAGCTCAATATACATGATAGTCTCGGTATGTACCGTCACCGGGCAAAATTCTGCGCCACACTTTCGGCATTTGTAGATTTGGTTGTACACCATGCTCATACAACACACCTCCTCGCAGCATCAGCCCGGCACTCCGCAGCGTTCAGCTCGAAGATAGCAGCTGTAATAAACTCCGGATCACAGTTCTCAAAGTGGTTCCTCGCAATTTCCAATTCTTGTAGAGGATTACAATATTTATGGATTGCGCCAATTTGAGCTTCACATTCTGGGATTCCCAACCAACGAGCCCATTCTTCTGTTGGAGATTTAATTCCGAGAAGCCATTTGATTGGTTCCGTCCATAATATCTTGATAAACTCAGCAATTTTTCGAAGCATTTCTACACCTCCACATCTTTGTGACCTGACGAGCCGTGAGCCAGCCCTTAACATCATCGTGGCCAAGTAGCTGCGCACCCATCACCTCGATAAGCCCCTGCTCAAAGCCATAGGAACCCCAACCCCAAACGCCATCCCAGATACGATTTCCAGCAGCATCATATGCAATGATTTGCTCACCGCAATCGAGCCGTCCGCCCGGAAGATACTCCTGACAGTCTTGTCTGTCCATCTCTGGCCAACGACGTCCATAAGTATGCGGAACCTTAGCGTGCTTCAGCAGAATATCCAGCTTCTGCATCTCGGTCATGTAATTCCAAACCCGGAGTTTCCAGGTTTTCTTAGACATGTTTCTCATTTCTGCATTTCCTTTCGTCAGTCTCCATTGCCTTTACGATTTTATGCTGGATATAAAGTACACAGCCAGCCTGACTGCCACACCCAAATGAAGCCAACAGTCCAGCAATAGCATTCAAAGATTTCAAATCCTCTTCAGCAAATATCATTTAGCGTTCACCGTTCCTCCTGATACTCTACAATTTTGGTCACTTCACTCTGAACCCGGCGTAAGAAATCACACGCACCCAAGCAACCGCATTCCCTCAATGCCTCAGCGATATCGCCTAAACTATCCATGTCGGTTCTTGTGAGATTAACTTGAGGAATAACTTCAATATTCTCCTCTGTGATAAATGGGGTATAGTCTCCACAATGGCAGCATTTAATGTTCATACGTTGCATATAAACATCTCCTTCAACGATAAAAATAAAGAGCCGCAGATTTCTCCACGGCCCAGTTCTCTTATTTATTGAGTTTTGTATTTGCCTCAACAAATTCTTTCCTAGCTTCAATCATATAATTATTGAAATATTCACTCCCATTATGAGCATTCATATACATGTCATTGGCACCCTTCAACTTCCCTTGATAAAGTCCAAGTGCATATCCTGCATCATATCCTTTTCCATAGCGTTCGCAATATACTTTGCGAACCTCTGCATTGTGAATACGAATCAGCACACACGCCCCAACAATACCAGCAATAGTGCTAATACCAATTTTCCATGCTTTTTTCATAATAAGTATCTCCTTTCAAATATGAGTTTACCTCATAAAGGAGTCTGTTATTTTCGCGTCTTCTCCTCGAACTTCACCGGCTTCACCGTCCCCTCCCGCGCACACTCCGTCAGGCACTCATTGCAAGGCTCATCCGTCTCCAGCACCTTGAAGTTCTTGCACTTCGGGCAGTAGAGGTCGTAGCGAACCTCACGCATCCAGTTATTCATTATAAGTAGTCCTCCATATCTAGAACCATCACTTTCCCACAATCGGGGCAGATCAAAGACAGTGTGCAGGTCAAAATACAGACCTTGAAATTCACATTCGGCAAAATATGTTCTGTTCCATCTGTCAAAGTACATCCGCATTTCCTACAGCGAACGGTTTCGCGCATCCAGTTATTCATCAGCGCTCACCTCTCCCACCTTATAAATACGTGTCACCTCACGGCAATCCGGGCAACGAGTGATAGCACTGTCGCGCTTGATGCTAAAAGACCATGCACACATGCGTACCCAGTCATCTTCGCTCACAGGCCACTCCTTACCGCAGTTGGCACATTTAGTCAAGACCATTTCGGGTGATTTCTTATCATTTGCCGCTTTCTTCTCCTTGACCACAAACCTATCATCCAACTCCGGATGGGTCACGCGCTGGTTCAATGCCCAGAGCAGATTCCAGCAGGCAGCGCGCAGGTGGTCCTCGTCGTCCATTCCGACCATGTACTTTGCTAAATGGCGAGAAGCACTGTCCAGCAGCGAATGCAGCGGAATCCCCTTATCCACGTTATGCTCACCATACTTCAGTGCACCCTCCTCGCAGTGCTTGCTGACTTCCATGATGCCGTACCAAGGCAGAAGATCCATCCGTCCCTTCCCTGCGTGCATATCGCGCTTGGCACCGGTTTCAAACTCCGTGCGATCTCCAGAATCTTTAATCATTTGTTTTACCCTCCAATATTGGACTAATCATGTCTTGTGTTACAAACGAGAAATCGTCATCTTCTATTTCTAAATTCCACATGTTGATGATTAGAAGCAATGCCGCATCATCATCGAAAAGACGTGCAAGTTTATCTTCTCCCATTTTCTTGAGTCTGAAAGCAATTTGCTTGCTCTGCCTTGCGAAATGACATCTTGGATGGAAGAACTGTTCAGGACTTCTAATGACCTGAGCGACTTTTCGCCGAGCACAAGAGCCAGCTGATATATATTTGCATTTGTCGTCAAACAGGTATCCGATGATTTCGCCATCGAGCCTCACAACAAATTTCTTCCAGATTACCGAAAGAGGGCTATCCGGTGCAGGTGTGTATGAAAAGCCGCGCATGGAAATATACTCTCCACTTTCGCCAAAGTGATCACTGAGAAGGATGCTTTGAATCTTTTTTCTAGTTTTCTTAGAGATATTCATAATTTACTCTCCATAAAATTTCCTCTCGTTAAACGCTTTCTTCGAGTTCAGTGCCCTCGAAATCGCAAGGTCGATCCCCGCTCTCGACTTCAGATGGTAGTACCATAGATTCTTGTACGGGGTGTTCAGCCGGTCGATCCGTCCTGCAGCCTGCTCCATGATTTTGTAGGAGTAATTCTGGCTGTAGAATATAATCGTATCGGTCTTGATGCAGTTCCAGCCCTCGGCTCCTGCGTTGTACTGCACGAGATAAACCCACTTATCGCCATCGGGAATCGGCTGGTGCTTATGCCCATTCCATTGTGCAACCTCAGCCCCAGTGCCGTAGTTCAACCCGAGCAGAATATCCAGCTCGTAGTCGAAATTGTAGAATATAATCACTCTTGGCCGCGTCATGCAAATATCAAGGACTTCCTGCTGCCGGCTTTCATCGGAATTGACAAGCTTCCTCAACATATAGCAAAACTCGCTCGCTGTCTCTATTGGTCGATCCTCCCAAGGATTCCAGCGATTCTTGCAGATTTGCAAATACTTCGGCTTATCGTAGTCTACGAAAATATTCTCATGGTGGGACACTGTGGACCGCTCGAAGTCCATGTCAACCAGAATCCGTTCCCGCAGCCGTACCAGTCGCTGTGTGTTCAAATATCTGTCGATTTTCGGATATTTGGAAAAGCGGCTGTAGACCACATGCTGGTTGTTGAATTCAGTCCGATTTCGGAAGAAACCATTTGCGATGAACACCGGAATATAATCTGTCCAGCAGTCCCCCGGCGTAGCGCTCAGAAGAATCCACTCATTTTCCTTTGTGATTTTCAGGAAAGACTTGACCCATTTACCACTGCCGACGACTCTCTGTTCATCAAATATAAAGAACGCATTCTTCACACCTATGTACTTTTCGATGTTATTCCAGGAGTCTACGACGACTGTATGCTCGTAAATATCAAGTTTAGGGTCCGTCCCCATGAAGAAATGTGCCAGTTCTTCATCCCATTCGCCGGTATCTCGTTTTCGAGCGGTCGTGATGATATAAAGATCCGGGGGCTCTGTCATACGAACATAATTCTCCGTATTCACCTCCCCATCGTAAAGTTTATAATAAAACGCCAAACTCGTTCTCGATTTTCCGCTTCCTACGCCTCCGCATAAAATGCATCCGAGTTTCATACGGTTAATAGCATCTAATTGATAGTCGTAGAGCGTTACACCTGCCATCAGGTCGCTCACCTCATTTCCAACGTCACATAAATGGCACTTTTATTGCAGTGATTCTCGTAGGCCAGAAGTGAGATCGTCGCCTCTTCCTCATCTTCGCCCTCCCCTCTGACAGTATAAGCAAAGAGTTCCTTCCGATTTTTACGGAAAACCTTCCAGAGTTCTTTCTTTTTAGTGGAGTCTGTGCTTTTTGCAGCAGGACGTATATTGCAAGCCTTATCTACTCTGCGAAGTCCGCCCATAAATATTACGTCTCCTCAAGATGGCAGAAGTCCGTGTAATAAACTAGGTCGTAATTCAGCGGATGATTGTTCCAGTCATAGGCCTGCTCGTAATAAGCAACCTCATCACGCTCGTCGAGTTCACGGCAAATATCATCGTTGTGCTCATAGAACCATTCCAGCGGAAGATCAAACTTGTCGCAAAGTTCCGGAATATCAAAGGCCCAGCAGCCGTAGTTGGTGTTCCGTATACCCTCCGAAACCATGTAATCGACGATCTCTTTTACTTTTTCTCTGCTCATAATCCTTACTCCTTCTATTGTTCAAATATCAGGCTCTTTGGCCCGGTTGCGAGTCATGCGGGAATCGAACCCGCCGTACAGCCCATGCTAATGACTCAAATAAAAGAGCCCCAGATTTCTCCAGGGCTCTCATGTGCTTATTCTTCAGGTGTACAATAATCAACGTCGAGATGCACTTTACCTTCACTATCCGTGTAGGTGACGAACTTTCTCGGCTGATGGAACATCTTCTCGTACTTCTCGACGAACTCCGGCAAAAGCTCACCGAAATCATCCTCCGTGAGGCCTACAATCAGGAATGTTCCAACGATAATATCAATGGGGATACCATAAGGGCCGTCGAGCGTCCGGTTGAGTTTCTCCATGCAATCATCATACAGCTTTCCTTCTTCGTTGCAAATCAATGCCACCTCATCGTCCCACGGGTAAACAGCCTGGATCGGGCCTTCCACCTCTTTCTGGAGCGATTCCAGAGAACAGTCAATGTCGATAACTTCAGGGTAATGCTTTGGGCGAACCCTCAGAACTTTCATACTGTCAACCTCCCAAATTGCACATCAAAAAAAAAAAAATATATAAATCGAGCTGTTTCCTTAGAGCCGCCATTTGCGACGTGGGCACTCACCGGCTGGAGCATTGGACCAAGGACCGACCCTGGCACTCGAAAATATCAATGCTTAGTAGATTTCAAGGGTATCTACTCTTTTATCAATTTTTCTGCGCTCAATGACATCCGGCGCAGCGTTGCCGAGATTAACCAGATAAAACGGGATTCCGTAGTTCTTAGCTGCGATGTTCTCGATGATGCAGCCGCGGAACTCACGAGCCTCGTCAAAGATACCGATGAAATAGTCTGCCTCGGAAAGCTTCTTGATGGACTCACCGAGATACCACAGAGCCTCATTCACGTTCGCCGGAGGGTTTCCCTCAAAATAGGTCGGGATGACCTCGAGTTCTTTATCGAAAACGGCTTCGGCGATCCGGTGGAGCTTATCGAAGGTCTTGCGGATGTCTTCCTCGCTCCGCTTGCGCATAGGGCAGCTGATAAATAACTTCTTCATGATTTCCTCCTTAGAACGGCAGGTCGTTTCCAGTCGCGGGCTCTGCCATGTTCACCTCAGGTGCAGCGTAGCGGGCAGCATACGGGTCAGAATCCACATCCTGCTCCACGTACATGACATCAGCATACAGGCTGAACTCACCCGGGTTGTTGCGCTTCTCCACGAGATTGCACAGGCAGTTGACGTTCTTGACACGGATGTAATCCAGCTGACCGACCATGTCGATGTCACAGAGCAGCTTCTTGCCGGTAGTAGTCACCCAGTAGACGTGCGGAGGCCACTTGGACTCCATGTTAACATTGACCGGAACGAAATAGGTCGGCAGAAACGGCTCATCATAGGTCTTTTCCGGATTCGGACGGGTCTGCTTGACCGTTACGCCCATGTCCATCAGATGATGCGCCATGTCTTCGGTCAGAACCAGATTGACCCGGCGCTTGTTGGAGCCGAAGCGGTCGCGGCTGGGGTCGCCGCTGAAGTTGGTAGTAAAGATGAAGCGAGTATTCTCGATAGATACCTTCTGGCGTTTGTTAATCATAAATATCAGTCTCCTTTTTATCGTACATCAAAATTCTGCGCAGCTTCGTCCTGCACATCGTCCCACGGAATATCAGGCTTCTGCCAAGGCGGCAGCCCGGTATCATCGGAGGCAAAGCTATCAAAGTCTCCATACTCGGAGATAGCCTCAACGGCTTTCGTCGCCATTTTATCAAAATAAGACCGGTCGATAGTCTCTTCCAGATGCAGGTTATAGACCATCTCACTTTCCAACCAGCGATAATCTTTCGCACCTGTCACAGAGTCATACTTGGTCTCACCGTTGTCTTTGGCACCGGCTTCTCTCACAAGCAGTGCGCCGCCGCATCCGGATTTGATAGGGCAGAACTGGCCAACGCGCCCGACAAAAATATAATTGTGCTCTCCTTCGGCCAAGTCCTCGTTTTTGTCGAGGTAGATAGCGCCCTTCGACACCGATTTGGTCTCGCAGAGATCATTGAACACAATATCTTCATGAGAGAAGAGCGTCTTAAACACATACGGGACCTGAAACTGAGTGCCGGTGGCCGTCCACTCTCCGCCTTCCTTCTCGTTATCGCCCGGCACGTATCCATACCGAGCCTTGCAGTCCGTCGCATTCATGTACTTTGCGATATAAACCGCATTGTTCACGAGGCACATCTTCTCGTAGGTAGCCTCATGCTCAAACTGGTAGCCGTACTTCTCTGCAAACTTCATGCAGAAGTCGATGATCTCCGGCGTAGCACCGGGGATCTTGATGGAGTCGGTCTTGATATGGGCAACCGTGAAGCCACGCTGCTGCACCTCATCCTGTAGAGTACGCATAAACAAAGCGCCGCGCAGGGCGACAATGTTGTTCGCGTTCTTCGGATTACGGAACGGGTTATCGAAAGTCGCACTGGTCAGACCGTACACCGAGTTGATGGCGATCTTCAGCGCCTGCGCCAATGCTTTCGCCTGCGCAGGGTCGTCCAGATACTTGGCCAGCTTCCCGCCAAAGAGCTTCTTGGCCTTGTCGTACTCCTTGTGTTTGACATAGATACGTACATCCATAAGGTCATTGAAGTTTTTGGTGTACTCACCAAAGTAGTTCATGGCGACCGCCGAGTGCGGGTGCAGCGATGCCACATCCAGCAGCGCGACATTCCAGTACATGCCAGGTTCGGCATAGACATATCCGCCCAAACCAAGGTCTGTTCCACGGAACATGTTGTGCATCCGGCCATCGTCGCCTTTGGTCCACTCGTAACCCGGGAAGGCATTGATGATGTTTTTGGACACCAAAATATCAGGCTCGACCTCGGTCAAAGCGTCCTGTTCTCCGGTCGCAAGATCGGTGTAAACCAGCTTCGGGTGCCTTTCCTTGCCAAAGATGATGCGCGTTGTCAATGTGTTGGTCGTGTCGTTGACCGTCAGTCCGGCAATATCTGCCAGGATCTCCCGGGCTACAAAGTCTGCATGACGTGCGTTGAACACGGCTTCTGTTGCCAGAACGTCATTGTCGCAGTATTCCGCCACCTTGTCCCAAAGGCTTTTCGGCACAGGCTGGTCCCACGGTAAGCCGAGCTCTTGGTGATGGATGCCCAGTTCGATCTCGAACTTCTTCAGACTCTGCTTTTTGGCAGAGAAGTCGTAAATATCCGTGTAGGACAGATTATACGCCTCACCGAAGAAACCGGTATGCTCGTTGATGATGCGGTTCGACAGTGCATAGAGCTGTTCCGTCGTCCACCCCAGCATACAAGCCCAAAGCATATGATTGTCGTACTTGCGGTTATTGAAGCCGACGAGCCGGTAGTTTGTCAGTGCTTCGACCTCGCTGGCGGTAGGATTCACCATGCGATGAACCGGCTTATCCTCGCCTGCCAGTTTCCAGTTGATGAGGAAAAGGTTCGGAAAAACCTCACAGTCAAAGAACGCGATAGGGGCCTCCAAAATATCAGTCTCGCTCTTTGCTTCCTCTTTGGACTTGAAATGCATCTTTGCCACCGTCTTGACGCAAATATCAGCCTGATTCGTGCTGCTTGCGGCAAAGAGCAGGATAGCATTGCGCATATCGTCCACGTCATAGACCACATTGCCCTCGTATGCCTCCTCCATAACGTGGGCAATAAAATCCACATTCGGCTTCGTGTAGGGGCTGATTTCCTTGGCAAGTGCCTTTTTGATCAGTATCCTCAGATGCCTTTCGTTCTGGACCTGCTTTGCATCGACCATTTTTTCTCCCTTCAACGGCAGACCACTGCTGATGGAAGCCACCGAAATATCATTGCATTTCGACAGCTTTCTCCGCAGTGAAGATTTCCCGGTAAATATTTTGACTTCGATGTTTTCGTCGTAAATGCGGCTGAGCGTTGTAACATCGCCCGTGTAAATATAATGCAGATGGATTCCCGCACCGGATTTACTCAGCTCCGCATAAGTCCGGGGCCATTTGGATGCAGCTTTAAGATTTTTCTCAAAGCATTTCTTTCCATCCGGTCCCGGAATATCAAAGTCGATGACGATATGCTCCTGCGGAATCCGCACGTAATGAAGCCTCGACGTATCAAGGTCGGACAGCGTCGTGCGGACATCTTCCCATTTATCGGTCGGGGTTCCGTTCTCATTGGCATATTGTGCAGGGCATCCCGCGCAAATATCATCCAGAAGCGAGTGCTGCTCTTTGAACTCGACCCATGATGAAGCAGGCGGCTCAGATATTCCCTTTTCCGCAGGTTTTGGGTCTGCAAACTCAGGGAACTTGTCCACCTTGAAACCACTGTAGTAGCTCCGAACGCGCTCCCCTTTCACATCGGCTTCCCTTTCCTTGTAATCGGAGAAGTAATTCATCAGCTCCTCACGGAATGCTCTGCGTGAATACGGATATTGGACATTCGTTTCGGCATTGTAGTCCTTGTACATGGCCCACGCACGCTTCAGCGATACGCCGTCTTCCTTCTTAAAAATATAAAAGGAGTCCACCATAAAGTTGTAGAAGTCGTTGGACGCTCCCAGCATCCGGGTCGGGATGTAATCGTCGTACTGGCGCGGGTTTGCCTCATAGACCTCCTTGCAGTGCCATGCGATGCCGCCAAGTTCAAAGTTCACCTTGTCCACAAGGTCAAGATACTTCTTAGCAGGCAGCTTGTTACCGGTTGGCGTCACGTCGATGAGTCTTCTGATAAGGCCCGATTTTGCATCGGTTATCTTGACTGCCTTGTTGGTACCAAGGAAAAGGAAACAGTTGAACCTCGTGGGATATTGACTTTTGAACTTCTCATTGACCAGCATCGTCTCGTGGGAGACCAGCGAGTTCAGCCGGGTGTTGTCCTCGATGCGGGAAAGGTCACCGTCGTGCTGGATAGAAACAAGTGGATTCGACTTAAACGCCTCCAGCGCGAATGCATTGGAGGATGAACCCAGCGCCCTCGAGTCGAACACGCCGCAGTAGCCCTCGAAAAGCTTCTGGACGATGTTCAACACCGTAGATTTACCGCTTCCCGGGTCACCATACAGCACAATGAACTTTTGGACTTCCTTCGAGGCACCATTCACAACTGCACCGATAGCCCATTCCAGCTTTTCGCGTTCCTCCGGAGAATATAAAACGCCCATGAGCTCGTCATAGGCGTTTATACTTCCGGGTTCCAGCGGATACGGCAGACGCTTCGAGGCGTAACTTTCCTTTTTGACCGGAGTGTTGGAAAATATCAATACCTCATCCAGTGGGTGAAAGTTATCCCGCATCTGCCTCTGACAGTATTTGTGCCAGTTGTCGATCATGCCGGACTCCGCATCCCACATATACAACACGTGAAAGCCGTTGTCGTGGGTCTTCTGGTACTCATCTGCATAGGTACGAAGTTCCCGGTCGATGGTTCGGATGACGTCCTGCTCGTCCGTACTCCAAAGCCCCCGCTCTTCCATCCAAATGGCGTAGAAGTCAGAGCCACGTATCATCAAATCGTTCGGCTTACCGACGATGAACTTCGGATAAATCTCCGTTACGCCCCGCTTTCCCGGGCGGGTGTCGATTTTGAAGAAATCGCTCATGATGAATCGATTTCCTCCTTTCTGTGAGATTTATTCCGGCTTCTTCGTAATGCTGGCCCTGCCGTCGCAGCAAATAACTTTTTCGGACACAGTCGGAGAGTCATTCTCTTCTTCGCCGTGCTGGTCATAGTTGTGGTGCATCATAGCAAGCTCTGCTTCCGTGTCGCGTGCTTTTGCCTCCACTTTCTTAAGCTTCTCGTCGCTCTCGCCCAGCATCCTGCAGGCAGTAAAGCCCAGCCATGCAAGGCCCGCGATGAGAATGTTCCTTCTCAAGAGTTTGCCCTTCTGCTTCCGGATGGTCTTTTCGGCCAGCTCAAGGGCAGTCTTGGTGGTCGCCAGTTCGTACATGACATTCATCATTTCCATTGTTCATTTTCCTCCAGTAATTCAGGTCAGCAAATACCAGCCGACCAAAGTTTTTCGTATCTCGGCATGACGTTATCCTCAGAAGTACCCTTCCATCGTCGAAGTTCTCTTCGATAACGCCTTCCATCGGGATGCAGATTTTCGACACATAAACGTCAGGTTTCATTTTCTGCCAACCAGCCCATCAGCTGATACCAAATATCAATCCGGCGCATATCCTCTTTCGGATGCATCAGCGTGAAAAGTCCACCGGCACCGTTGGGCTGATATTCCCGAGCATTGAATCGGTCCAGCACACTCTGCGCCCGCTCCTCGTTGAAGCGGGTGTCGTCCATTGCCACAAGCCCGAGGCTCACGACCATGTTCCAGAACCACTGCCCCACCCGGTTTCCGGATGCAGCATCTTCCAGAATGTGCTCCTCGATGCGGATGGACAGTGCCACCATCATCTCAAGCATGCTGCACGGAATACCGGCGAAAGCGTCCTGAACGTCCTGATACACGACATTTTGCGTCTGCGCAAACCGGTATCGCAGGTCGAGGCCGTCCTCTGCGCGAGCCCCATCCAGCTCACAAGACGGGGTAAAGTTCTGGTTGTATAAGAAAGTGAGCAGTCTGTGGAACGAAAGCCCCCTCGGCTCCCAGTCTCCACAGACCCGCTCATAAAGCCAGTCAAAATATTGACCGGCAAGGTCTGTGTATATCATTCGTCCTCCTCATCCGGGTGCAGGTCACAGAAGCTCTGATTCACCTGCAGGATCTCGTAATCCTTGTGATAGTTGTGGTTTCGGACATGGATGGTGTTCGGCATGAACTCGCCGAAGTGCTTCAAGGCCTCATCGCCGATGGCTCTGGAAATATCATCCTTATCCATCGGCTCGTCTTCGCCGTCGAATACCAGCTTGCCATCCGCGTAGAAGCTCAGAAAGCTGGTCTCATAATTCTCATCTGCACCAAACTCATCCGGCTCGATGATCTCGATGGCCTGCTCCGGCTTCCGAATATCTTCCGGGTCGCTCTCGGTGCGGTAAGGCCCCATCGCCAGCTCAAAGCCCTTCTGGTTTGCCTTTTTCTCGACCTCTTCGTCGAGATTGGCTTCCCGCTTTTCCCAGTGTGCCTTCAAGTCCTGCACCTCCTTCCTGTATTTTTCGTCATAAGCACGCCGCATCACAGTGTGCATAAAGTAAGCTCCGGTTGCAAAGCCAGCGCCAAAGAGCAAAATATCATGCATTGCGTTCTTCATCGGGTTCTCCTTTTACGGTCATCAGGGTGAATGCCAGCCCGCCAAAGAAAAGGGAGACGCTCATCAGAACGCCTCCCACAACATGGCGCTTGCGCTGGGTGTCAGTCAGATAGTCCAGAAACAGGAACACGTTTTCCAAACTGTCCATAGCAAAATATCCTTTCACTCAGCAAGAACAGCCAGACCGGAAGCAAAGCACACCCCGGCCATGACTGCGAATACATAAGAGAGTCTCTTTGCGATCCTTGTCATAGCTATCCCTCCAAAATATCAGTCTCAGATCTTGTCGATGATAGGTCCGTCGCAGTTGAAGTGGAGCATCACAGAACGCTCGTCGCCGTTGATAAAGTCGTTCAGAGCTTCATTGCCCGGGACATAACAGTCCGTACCAAGGCTGACGCAGTTCTGCTTCGTCTCGTCCTTCGGGTCATAGATCCAGCCCGCGACCTGACCGACTGCCGTCCGGTGGCAGCCCTTGCCGTAGGGGTCCAGCATATCGATGACTTCGTTCAGGAACAGATGGCCGTTTGTTCTGAGTTTGCGGTTTGCCGCGCTCTCCACATTCCGGATGGTCATGGCGTTCATCATGGAGTCCTTCTCCCAGAGGCTGCAGCTCTCGTCAAATATCATGGAATACGGGTCATTCACATCCCGTGCGACATCCGCATACTCCCTGATGGCCTCCTCGGTGCCATCGTCCTTCTTTTCCTTGGACTCCACTTCCACAGCCTTAATGTTGTGCTCCAGCTCGTGCTGTACACGGTCGCCGAAGCGCTCCGTAACACGGCCTTTGTACTCGTTGAACGCCTTGTCGATGGCGATGTAGGCCGCAGTCAGACTTGCATTCCGCTTGCTCATAATGTGATGAGAGCCGAACATGCAAGCCAGTGAGATACCGCCCAGCGTCACCGCAGGGGCATAGACCTTTGCCAGCCATACGGCTGTGTGGACATAAGTGGCAGTAATATCTTTTTTCATATCATCTGCTGTGTAGGTCTCACCATCTTTCAGCTGCATTTCGCCGCTGTCCACCTGTGCTTTGGTAGTGTGGATAGTCTCGACCTGAGCGTTGTGCTCTGCGATGATCTCTTCCGCCTTGAGCGTTGCCTTACAGGCCAGAACAGCCGCCGTGACGCCGCCGATGGCCGCACCAACGATCATGATGGTAGGGCTGGCCTTCTTGAGCTTGAACTTGCCCTTTGCCATCATCTGGGTCGCCTTGAGCATCATTTCTTCTTTTTTCATAAAATATCAGTCCTTTCTGTTAAGTCAGAGGCACCGGCTTCGGGAACACGATGCTGTACCCGCCGGGGACGTTCTTGATGTATGCGCCGGTCAAGTCCTTCCAGCCATACTTGTTGTCGGTAAAGTTGCAGGTCATACCCGCAAGGTCGTAGAGGTCGCCGATGGATACCTGCCCATATTCCCGGATGGCTTCCCACATCTGGTCGAGAATGCCTTCCATGTCTGCCCGGGAGTCCGAGGTCAGGTTCTGCCAGTTCGGGATGACCCGCTGGTTCGCCGGCTGACTCCGGTTGGGGTTGGCGTAATAGCGGTCGTAGCTGTTGCTGGAGCCGCGTACATAGTTTGAGCTCTGCGAGCGGGATTTGTCTTCGCCAAATATCATGAGGCTCAGCGCCGAGCTGAAAATGCTCCAGATGCCGTTTTTCAGCATCGGGATGGCATAGTCGTTGATGATGCGCTCCTTCACGGTGGCAAGGTCTTCTGCGAGAAACGCGCTTGCCACCTTCTGAATATCAGTCTGCTGGCGTACCGTGACTTTGCCGGTCGTCACCTTCTCCAGCTTTTTCTTCGGCTGCTGACCGGGGGTCTGGTTCAGGCTGCTCGTGGGCATATCGATTTTTGCCATGTTGTCGTCCTTTCAAAATAAAAAAGTAAGAGCTGCAGATTTCTCTACAGCTCTCGCTTTATCTGACATTAGTTCTCCTCTTCACAAGTTTCCTCGTCAGAAGTCACATCCTTCGACTCCACGTTGATGACCTCGTTCTTATTCGCCTTCTTGCTGGCCATCTTCTCCTTGATGTGCTTGAAACCCTTCTTTGCAGCAGGGATGCCATACTTCACACCAGCGCCGATGAGCAGCGCAGCGCCAACACCGATCTTGACGATCTTGCCAAGATCGAGGTTTGCATTGCTCTCACAGCCGCAGCCCGAAGTATAGCCCTCCGCCTCAGCAGGGACCAAGTTCTCAACGGGAGCGTTCTCCATCATAGAAGTCTCGTTCTCCATAGTCACATTGTTCATTTCGTCCATTTTTGTTACCTCTTTCTTAAATATAAGTTTATAATGTCGGAGTATTACCTCCATAAGACAAGCTGAATTTTTCGCGCCGGGGTCTGAAAATATCAATACCCCAGCCATTTCGGAGGCGTGTTGTAGTCCAGTACCAGACAAGGCATTCCCTCTTCGTCCACACGAGAACCGTAGAACGTATCCACCATCATGCAACTCTGGGTGTCCCAGCCCAGCAGGTCACCGTTCTTGCAGTGCTCCATGCCGAGGTAGTCGTACAGGTCATTCTCCGTAACGCTCAAATCGCTGAGAAGCTGCTTGTTCAGGCCGTTCAGCGCCTTCTCAATGGCGTTCCGCGTCGTCCAGAAGTATTTCCCGGACAGGCTCTCCCAGCATTTCACCTTCTTGTCATAGGACACATCATCCGGTGCGAGGTTCTTTGCAGTCGGGATCTCATCCGGTTCCGGACACTTTGCCATCTTTTCCAGCGTGACCGCCTCTTTGATCTCCTGTGCTTTGTCCTCGCCGATGGTTGCAGCCACCTTGTCCTGATAGCTCCGCAGAGCCGTCTCCGACATGGTGTAAGCCGCTGCCAGCGCAGCATTTCTCCGGTCATTGACGCTGCTTGCTCCGATGATGCACCCAGTCGAGACTGCCATGGAGATAGCGGTAGGAATGTACACCGGTGCCGCCGTCTTCACGATGGTTTTGGCATCCAGTTTCTCGACGCCCAGCTCCTGCTTTTTCTCCTCCAGCAGGATCATGGCCTTGGGCGTAGCGGAAATGGCAAAGCCCACTGCGGTGAATGCGCCTGCAATGCCGAAGCCCAGCAGGATCTTCGAGCCGTTCCGGCTGAGCGTCCTCTTCGCCGTTTTGGTCAGTGTTTTCCAGTTCATGTTCATGCCTCCAAAATATCAATGAATTTATAAAAAGAAAGAGCCGTAGATTTTTCTACAGCTCCCGCCTTTTCAGATGTGTCCATTCTGTTTCAAGTTCTGAAACCGAATCCTGCTTCCACGCTGACTTGTCAGCTCTCCGGAGATGGTGTCATAGATGTATTCGTATGTCCGGATCGGCAGGGTCAGCACATACCGCATCGTGCCATCCAGCACGTGCAGCAGTCTCCTGCCGAAGTCCTTCCATAACTTCATCATAGCATCATCCACCTGAGCGTAATAGTTGCGATCATACATAATTCAAATCTCCTTTATCTGTTCAGTTTGGATTTTCTTCCATAAAGCAGACTGAATTTTTCGCGTCAGTTCGCGTTGTTTTTCTCGGCCAGCTGCTTGCGCACCTCTTCCTGCACCATGTCATGTAGTTCGTCCTCGCTCTTCTGGTCCTCGATCAGGTCATGCCCGAAGCCCAGCAGTGCGCTTCCTGCCAGCAGTGCGATGCTTGCCACTCTCCACCAGTTGATCTTAGCCATTGTTAGCCTCCTTCAGCTCTTTTGCAGTCTCCACGTAGTCCGGCGACTCATAGTTCAGATAGTTGTTCACAGGGTCGAGCATGGGTGCCAGATAGTAGACTTCCAGCCCGTCGTCGGTCGTCTGCTTGTCATACTCAAAGTCCATCCAGTAAGAATCCCAGTCATAGATAAGCTGGTCGATGCACCAGCCGCGCTCGTCACCGTCCGGCAAAAACGGCAGCTCGTCCGAGCACAGGTAGTCACACCACGCATTCACGGAGACATATCCTTCCGTCATCAGTTCCCGGTTGAACCAGTACGATGCCTGCGTCACATCCGCCATAGTGGCATGGAAATATCTTTTTGTCGCAGGCTCGTAGAACAGCCGGATAACGTCTCCGTCCTTGTCACGCTTGACCTCCTCCGCGACGCTTGCGTGAAGCTGCTGCTCTTCTTCCCTGCCGATGCGCTCCGCCACCTGCCTGCGGTACTCCTGATAGGTCTTACCCAACGCCATGTAAGCCGCGCTCAGGCGTGCGATCTCCTTCCGGCTCAGCATATTTGCGCCGACGATACAGCCGATGGTACCAGCACCCACCACAGCCGCCGGAATATAAAAGTGCCAGCAGTCCAGCACTTTCTGCCTGGTATCGTACTCCGGGATGTCCTTGTTCAGCTCAACAAGCTTTTCCGCCTTGATGGTCGCCTTGCCCGTTTCGATCGCCGTGGCTACTACACCTACGGATGCCGCCACCGCCAGCAGTGTCCCGGCGTTCTTGCGCAGGAACCTTGTCAGTGTTTTCGTCAGTTTCATCGTTTAACCTCCAAAATATCAATAAAAATAAAAGAGCCTACGATTTCTCGTAAGCTCTCATGGTCAGTTCTTCCGTTTGGTATAACTTTCCATGAAGAAGTCCATGTACGTAACAAATACGGGTTTGAAAGTATGCCTTGCAATACAAGAAAGTCCGTCTGCACCAATGTAGTTTCCTCTATCATAGAGTCTACGCCATGCTAGGCAGTATCCGTTCAGTCCTCCATATACAAACAGCATAAATCCAATCATTCCCATAATACCAATTTTCAATGCTTTCTTCATAATTGTTCAACCTCCAAAATATAATTCTGAGACTAACCATCTCATAAAGCACACTGAAAATTTCGCGTCACAGCACCCCGGCCTGCTTCAGAATCGCCATCAAGTCTGCCTTGCTCATCTTGGCATCAATGTCAAGATGCAGGTGAACTCTCTTCTCATCCTCGCTGTACCCGGCAAAAATATCATTGAGCTTCACTTCCGTGCTCTTGTAGCCCTGCTTCTGTACGGCCTTGTTGATGGTCCGTGCAGCGACGCCGCGCAGAAAGCTCGACTGGATGTGCATAATATCCTCCATCACAAATCCTCCACTGTATCGTAAAATAGCCGTGTCTCTTCGTTCATCTTCAGGTACTTGATATAAATACGTTCATCGGAACCGTCTCGCTCAAGTGCCTCTTCAAGTTTGTTCTTCTTTTCTTCGGCGACAACTCGATTATCGAAAACGCCATAGATATAAGTGTGGCCTTCGTCAGAGCCATCTTCGGATATAAAACCAAACACCAAGTAAATGTCCATATTGTTCGACCTCCAAAAATAAAATGAAAAAAAGATAAGAGGGCGTGTATCTATCAGATATTATCCTCCAGATTGCTCTCTTGCATCTTCTTCAACATTTCCTTTTCAGCCTTGTAGTCCGTCCACTTCTCGTAAGCCACACATGCTCCGATGACTGCTGCATACAGTCCCAGAACAATGCCGCTCCACTTAAAGCTGTCGCCCCAAGTAACAGGTTTGTTCATAAAGTTCTTAATAGCTTTCATCATAGTAATTTCTCCTTTCAATGTAAGCCCTCTTACCTCCATAAAGCAAGCTGAATTTTTCGCGCCGGACAAAAAGAAAGAGCCTATGTTTCCATAAGCTCTTCCCGAGATAAAGCCGATGCTACGTCGTTTGCCGGTCTATCGTAAAAATATCAGTCTTTCGACGGCCGGAAAATCTGTACGAACAGCCACATCACGAGTGCCACAGCGCACCCGATCAGGAATGTTGTAATGATCTGCCCGACCGAAATCGTATAGTTCCAAATTTTCTTAAAAATAGATTCATTCATAATACGTTCTCCTTTATTTCGGGCTTTATCCCATAATATGAGGAGATTTTTTCGCGTCTTGAGCAAAAGAAAAAGAGCCTGCGATCTCTCGTAAGCTCTCCTCGAAAATATCAATGACTTATGCAGTTTTCTTTACTATGACACTATTTTCGTATAGCTCATGAGGGGCTATATCCTGGCCTGAAGGCCATTCGATGCCTATACCTCCTGGCAGCATCTGAACTGTTCTGAAATAGTCTTCATCCTTTAGCTGCCCATACCATGAGCCGGTTGCGTACGGTGCCACATCGAACAGCTTCACTTCTCCAGTCTCATAATAGAGGCGAAGCTTCAGTGAATCAATGGGCTCAACTTTAATAAGCTTCGGCTGCAACATAACAGTCACTCCTTACTTCAGAGGATCAATGCGGAAGAACTGTTCGCCGTTGGACAAGAGCTTCCAGTTTGCCGCCAAATCATCCTTGTGAATCTCCATCCATGCATCCAGAAGCTTCATCTGGCTCTTAGGAAATTTTCCTTCCAGAATCGTTCCGTCCAGAGCAACTACGATTTCCTGTCCGGAATATTCTGCGTGAATGTGAGGCGTATTATGCTTCCCGCCTATTTCGCGGTACATCCGAACAATAATGCCGTAAAACATACATAATACAGGCATTTTTAAGCACCTCCAGTCAATTCTTCTATTTATATTATATCAAAGTCCAGTGAAAAAATAAAGACCCTCAAATCGGTACATGGTCAAAGCTGGTCTCCCAGCGTTCTTTCTTGAGCGGTTTCATCCGCAGCGCCCACATGAGCTGTCGGACAGTGACCGTCGGAAAGTACCCGTGCGAGTCCTTCTTCTTTGCGTGAGCATCAAAATACTCCTTGAATCCGATGCGCAGATAAATTTTGTCGGTCAGCCACGGGTCGATAGGCCCCCAGTAGGTCGCTTTGGTTTCCTCGTTGTAGCGCTGTTGGATGACGCATAGTCCCTTGTTCCCTTCCATGTAAAGGGTCGAAACACGGTATACCGGATGGTCACAGCGGTATACCTTGCCGTAGTAGTTCGTCCAGATGTCGGGCGGTTCTTCATGGTATCTCATAAAAATAAAAGAGAGCCCGAAGCTTTCGCTCAGACTCTCCAGTCCTCCTTACTTTCTAAAGATGTTCTGCATCAAAGTTCTGGAACCATCCTTGAATGTCGGCGACAGCGGAATGTGTCCTTCTTCCTCGTTGAACCATCCGTTCACCTGGTTCCATACGAATAAGCCGCCCATGATGAGTGTTCCGGCAATGCCGCCCACGGTCTTCAGAATTTCGACCCTGCGGTCAGAGTCAGCCTTCTGCACGTCGGCTTTCACCTGCTGCCACTTCAGCTGCAGTTCGTCTTCCTTCGCAGTTTTGCTGTTCTCTTCCGCAGTCTCGTTCATCTGCATCTCGTGGAGCTTTGCCAGGCTGTTCACCGCAGCGGCATACTCCTCAGAACCGGGCTTCATCGTTTTCAGCGATTCCATCCCACTTTCCAAAGTCTCGTTCAATAATGTTTTGTTTTCCATTTTGATCTTCTCCTTTATCAGTAAATCCGGAGTTTCCTCCGTTAAACGGACTGTTTTTCTCGCGTCTCCAGCGGTTTCACTTTCAGCACCACATATTCAGAGCTTTCCAGATATTCCACGGATGTCGTCAAGTCGAGAAAAATATAAGGCTGTTCGTTCTCGTCTCCGGGGGCGATCATCAAGTTCCCGACCGCGTTCCTGCCGTGTACGCACTTCCACCCGACCGAAACACCGAACAGAAAGCCCAGCACGATAAATATCAATGCAAGCAGGTAAACCAGATACACCATTTTGAATTTCTCCTTTGTAATATTCTACACTGCCTTTTGGGCGAGTGCGTGATGAAAAAATAAAGAGCTGCAGATCTCTCCACAGCCCTTGTCGGCTCAGATGTCGTTGCGAATCAGAAATAATTCTCCTCTGTTGCAAGCAGCTCGTACCAGACCACTGGCCCGGATCAGGTTTATCGCGTTCGTGTAAGATGCCTGCGCTGTCGAGGCATTCGCATACTCGCCTGTACCAATGTACATAACTTTCTGGTTGCTCTCGATAAACACACGGATCTTGTCCATCGCGTTCACATAACCGCGGTCGTAAGTAGCCTTTACTCTTTTGTAATGTTTCATCGTAAAAATCTCCTTTCGTTCTTCGGAAGACATCTTCTTCCATAAAAGAAGCAGAGTTTTTCGCGTCTAACTTAGAATAGAAAAAAGAAAGAGTCCGAGTTTCCCCAGACTCCGTCTTCGGTCGAATGTTTTATCGTACGCCCATGTAGTATTCGGTAATAAGCTCAAGTTCGTTGCGTTCCACCTCCGGGTAAGAGACGTTCATCGTCTCGTTAAATCCCTTCTCGATAGAATCCATCATTTCCTCGAAACCCTTAACAATATACTTAAACATAGTAGTTACCTCCTATTATTAACATTTCTTTCCATAATAGGAGCTGAAAATTTCGCGCCCGTATGCAAAAAGAAAGAGCCGCAGATCTCTCCGCAGCTCTCGCCTTTCAGTGTTACTTTTTCATCCTCTGTCTCACCTCTTCCGTCTTTGCTCCGACATAGCCGATCAGCTTTGCCAGCAGCACAATAATCAGAATTGCAATGATCAAAGTAAACATAATAAATACCACCTTTCTCATAAAGGAAGCTGATTTTTTCGCGTCACTGCCGCTCGATACTCAGCAGCCAGAAGAACTTGCGGTAGAAGTCGTAGTACATCTGAGATCCGCACGGGCATCCTCTGACGCGAAGATTTCTGTAGGACAGCCCTTCTGTCACACCTTTCAGGATGTACGTCTGGAGCGCCGGTTCCAGCTTGGCAATGCAGCGGTCAATGAGTTCAATGTGTTGCGAATAATACGCCCTCAGCATTCCCTCTCGTGCAGTCGGATCCGATGGTATGTTGCTCTTTACGATGCCACCCATATCTCCCTCCTGCGCTCGCCAGCCATCCAGCCTTGCCAGTGCCCGTTTCCAGTCGTTGTACTGAAAGCAGAAGTTCTTGAGTTCCAGGTATCGATACTTCGACAGACGGTAGGGATTCTTTCTGGAGAGTTCCGGTTTCTCGTGTTTCATTTTTCCTTGACCCCATTTTGATAAATTTCAAGTGTGCTCTCGCGACATCTTGATTTATCAAATGGTAACAATGGAAATGGACTCCTGCGTCATGAACTTGTTGATGTCGAGGCAAAAGAAAAGAGACACAAGATCTCTCCTGCGTCTCTCGTCTTGTAATCGTCACATCCGAGCTTTAGGTGTCTATTTGTGTCTTTGGTGTCATCTTGGTGTAAAGCAACGAATTTCTCTTAAATAATTGTCGCTGTTACGATTCTTTCCATTCAGTGATAACTTGTTTCCATAGTAATTCCTTATATTAAATCGATTTCAAATGGTTATGGCAGGACGGATCTCAAAAAGTCGTAGCTTTTCAACGGCTTGTCCAGATGGGTCAGCGCATATTGCTCTGCTGCTGTAGAGAGTTTCGCCAGACTGCCGACGGAAATACGGAAGCCGAATATCTTTTTATCTTCTACCAGACAGATATGCCGCAGCGCAAACAGCGCCCCGGCGTCCAGATTGCACTTTTTCCCCGCCTTTTGGGCGCAGGATTCGCAGAGCAGGCAGCCCTCCGCCGGGTCGAGATAAAAGGCCGGGCCGTCGTAGGTGCCGCAGTCGCGGCAGTAGACCAGCTGCGGCAGAAATCCGCACTCGCTCATGGTACGCAGCTCAAATACGGCCTTGATGACCCGGAGGTCAGCCTTTTTCTCGCTTATCATGTAAAAACAATTAAGGAGAAGCCTCAATTCTTTTGCGGCTTCGTCTCCTGTGGGCGAAAGCGCCGAGGCCATTTCCGCCATATACATGGCAAGGCTCATCCCTTCGATGGAGGACGAGATGCCATGGAAGACGTTTTTGACATCCGCCTCTCGCACTGTATACATATTCCGTCCGGGAACAAGCACGAACTCCGAGTAACAAAAAAGCCCGCAGGCGCTGAACAGTTTGCTTTTCAGCCGCAGGCTGCTCTGCGCAGAGGCCGAGATGACTCCCAGCCCCGGCGTCAGAAGCGTGATGATCCGGTCTGATTCTTTATACCGGGTCTCTTTCAGGACAAGGCCCGGGGTCACAATGGTATCCATCTGTTTTTTCTCCTGCCGGGGCGGTGAGCCGTTGCTGAGCGAGCTGCCGCCTGTAGTCCAGATAACACAGAATATCACCGGTGCAGGCAAACGTCTGCCAGCTGAGTTCCACATCCATCGGACAACGCTCCCTTCTTTAAGGTATAGTATCACCTCTAGGGTACTGCGCTATCCCCGGGAAATCTGTCCTGTTATGATGCTCAGCGGTTGGGCTGCTGCTTAAAACCGAAATTGTTGAGCATGAACTCGTTATCGCGCCAGTCGGCTTTGACCTTCACCCAGCACTGTAAGTTGACGCGGCAGCCGAGGAATTCCTCGCAGTCGGTGCGGGCTGCACTGGCAATCTTCTTCAGCATTGCGCCGCCCTTGCCGATGACCATGCCCTTGTGGCTCTCCCGCTCACAGTAGATGTTCACGTCGATGTCCACGAGGTCCGTGCCGGGGCGCTCCTTGAAGCGCTCGACCACGACCGCAATGCCGTGCGGGATCTCGTCCCGCATATAGAGCAGCGCCTTTTCGCGAATAACTTCCGCTACAAGCTCCTTCTCAGGCATATCGGTGTAGGCATCATCGTCAAAATAATGCGGGCCTTCCACGGCATAGCGGCTCAGTGCATCGAACAGTTCCTCGCAGTGGTCATTATCGCGGACACTGACGGTATAGACATCATCAAAGACGCCCAGGGCCTTCAGCTCCGCCTTGCGGGCCTCGAGGTCCGCCGGGTCTTTGACGAGGTCGGTCTTGTTGATGACCGCGATGGCCGGGCCGCCCTTTTTCAGAGCCTCGACCAGAACCATCTCCGATTCATTCAGCGCGCCGTAGGGCTCGAACAGCATCATAGACACATCGACGTCAGCAATGGAGTCGCTGGCCGTCTTGTCCATCCGCTTGCCCAGCTTATTGTGGGGCTTATGCACGCCGGGGGTATCCAGCAGAACGTACTGCAAAGGCCCCCGGGTGATGACGCCAGTAATACGGGTACGGGTGGTCTGGGGCTTGGAAGTGACGATAGCCACCTTCTCCCCAACCAGCAGATTCGTCAGGCTGGACTTGCCCACGTTCGGGCGGCCAATGACCGCCACGAACACAGAGGATGTATCATAATGGCCCTGGATCGGTGTTTCGTTTTTCAAAATAGAACTCCTGTCTTTTTATTCCGTGTAGCTCACCGTACGGGGCAGACCCAGCTGGGTGAGGACAGCTTCTTCCTTCTCACGCATCCGCATGGCTTCCAGACCGCCGTTCTCGTGGTCATAGCCCAGCAGATGGAGCATGGAGTGGACCGTCAGGAAAGCGACCTCTCTCTGCAGCGGATGGCCGTAGAGAGTCGCCTGCTCCTGTGCGCGCTCCATGCTGATGACGATGTCGCCCAGCATCTTGCAGCCGTTGTTCTCGTCCACGTCATAGACGCCGTTCTCCCCCAGAGGGAAGCTCAGAACATCCGTGGGCATCGGCTTATTGCGGTACTGGTTATTCAGCTCAGCGATGGCTGCGTTGTCCACGAAGGTCACGCTGATCTCCGCCGGGTCGTCAAAATGCTCATATTCCAGCACAGCGTTGCAGGCGCGGCGGATGAGGATGCGAAGGCCCGAGGGGACCTTGATTGCTTTCTGCGAGTTGGTGATCAAAACTTTATTGGACATAAATCGTCCGCTCCTTTCGTTTCTACATTCTATCGAGCGAATGCCCCGATTTCTGTGGTATGCCGCCGGGGTTGTTTTTTTCAGTGTTTAGCCGGGTGGGCAGCGGCCTCGTAGGCTTTGATGATCTCCTGCACCAGACGGTGGCGCACCACGTCTTTTTCAGTGAAGTAGCACTGCGCGATGCCGTTCACGCCCTTGAGGACCTGAAGTGCATCCACAAGGCCGCTGCGGGTGCGGTCGGGCAGGTCAATCTGAGTGACGTCGCCGGTAACGACCACTTTAGAGCCGACGCCCATGCGGGTGAGGAACATCTTCATCTGCTCCGGGGTGGTGTTCTGCGCTTCGTCGAGGATGATGAAGGAATCGTCCAGCGTCCGGCCGCGCATATAGGCCAGCGGTGCAACCTCGATGATCTGCTTTTCCACGAGACGCTCATATGTCTCTGCACCCAGCATATCGAACAGGCCATCGTACAGAGGCCGCAGATAGGGGTCTACCTTCTGCTGCAGGTCACCCGGCAAAAAGCCCAGCTTCTCGCCTGCCTCCACCGCCGGGCGGGTCAGCACGATGCGGGAGACATCTTTGGCTTTGAACGCCTTGACAGCCATTGCCACAGCAAGGTAGGTCTTGCCGGTACCCGCCGGGCCGACGCCAAAGGTGATGGCGTTGTTCCGGATGGAGTTGAGGTACTCTTTCTGGCCCAGGGTCTTGGGACGGATAGGCCGACCTTTGACTGTCACCGTCACGAAATCTTCGGTCAGCTCCCGGACACGCTTTTCCTCACCGTCATGCGCAAGGCTCAGGCAGTAGCGCACCGTCTGGTCTTCCAGCGGTGTATGGTTCTCGATAAGGAGAAGCATCCCCTCCACAGCGCGGGCCGCAGCTGCAACATTGGCCGGTTCGCCCGAAATGCGCAGCATCGTACCGCGGCACACCGCCGTCACCGAAAATTCTTTCTCCAGCATACGGATGTTCCGGTCACAGTTCCCGAATACGGCGGCTGCGATCTCTACGCTGTCTAATTCAATGCTCTTTTCTGCCATGCGGCTCCTCCTGAATGTCACTAAATTCTGCCTCTATTGTACCACCAAAACAGCGTGAAGAAAACTATGAAAATTGCACAAAATTTTTCAACCGCATATGGCGGTTTGGCAGAACACTCAAAACCTGCTCTATCAGTCTTTTCAAAGCTGTCTCTGGGACAGCTGCTTCGATTGAATTTTGATATTTTTGTGGCCCGCGCAACACATATTGAGAGGATTCTTGTCATTTCACTATAAAAATGGTATAAACTTGATAATGAGTTCCTATTTCGAGTATTTTCTTTTTATGATTGGATCGAGGTGAAACATATGTCCAAACCCACACGCACTTCCATTATCATCCGTGAAGGCCGGAAGCGTGCCGGGCTCACGCAGCAGGAGCTTGCAGATAAGCTTGGCATTACAACGGGTGCAGTCAGCAATTATGAAAACGGCGTAAGCTTCCCCAAAGCAGAGGTGGCTTTCGGACTCTGCGACATCCTCGATATAACACCTCGCGAATTATTTGAGAGTGAGTGAGATCGAGAACGCTCGGCGTCCCAGCCAAACAAAAATCCCAGAAAAGCCAGGCACGAAGCCACTTTTCGGGGATTTTACTTTGGAGCTACTGATCCGATTCGAACGGACGACCTGCTCATTACGAGCTATAAAAGGGACTTTTAATGTGTTGTGTCGTGTTGTTTCATTGTCAAATAAATTGCGTGATGCAATTATTTTGTTTGTCCGATGCTGTATCGTGCAATCTCGTTAATTACTTCGATTTTTCGAGGATGTTGCGGTTTTTGTTGCGGTCAAGTTGCGGTTTTTAAGTATCCTGTTTATAGGATGAATGCGAGCCATCAAGAGACACGACGAAGCAGAATCAAATTCAAGCTTTCTTCTTTTCTGGCTGCTTCAAGGCTTCCCTTACGGTCTGACCGACCCGGCGGATGCTGTCCTCGTTGGCATGGGCGTACATCCGCAGCGTGGTGCTGCTGTCAGAATGCCCCAGCCGTGCGGCGACACTTACCACGTCGGCACCGTTGGTGATGGCAAGACTGGCGGACGTGTGGCGCAGCTTGTGCGGGTGGAAGTGCTCTATCCCATACCGTTTGCCAAATCGCTGGAAGTAACGAGTTGGAGTGTCTGGATGCATAGGCTCCGGGCTATCGTCCTGTGTAAATGCCCAACGCACCGTTACCGGCTGACTCCGCCGCAGCTCCTGCAAAAGCGCGGCCACGTCAGACGAGATGTCTACAACGCGGGTCTTGCCGTTTTTGGGCAGAGTCTCGTACACGCCCCGCTTGGAGGTGTACTGTAGATTCCTCTCGATGGTGATCGTGTTGGTATCAAAATCCACCGACTGCCATTGCAGCCCGCAGGCCTCGCCCCGGCGGCAGCCCGTATCGATAAGCAGCAGGATAAACGCCCGCCACTTGAGCGGCTCGCCATCCAGACAGCGCAGAATATACCGCGTCTCCTCTGCAGTAAAAGCCTTGTGCTCTGTAGGAAGGGCTGCATCCTTCGACTTCCGGGGGCGCGGAACCTTGTCCATTGGATTCCGGTCTATCGTATCATCCAGCAAGGCAGCCTTAAACAGGTTATGTAGTACAGCATACACCTTTGTCACGCTGGCGAAGGCAAGCTCCTCTGACAGACTGGAAAGTAACGCCTTTATCATGGCCGGGGTGATCTCCGGCAGCAGCACATGCCCCAGAGCCGGAAAGACATGCTGCTCCAACAGCTGGGTATAACTGGCCCGGGTCTTTTCCGCCAGCGTGGCGGATTTCTCTGGCAGATAGACGGCTTCAGCATATTGCCGGAAGGTTTTGATTTTGGCCGCCTCTACGGCTTCCGCAGCGGCCTTTTGCGCAGTCTCTTCACGGGTCAGCACTTTCCCATCCGCCAACTGCTGCTCCAATTCAGCGGCGAATTTCTGTAGCTCCCGCTGAATGGTGCGCTTGCTCCATGTCGGCTCTGGGCGGAAGGTGCGCCAGACACGCCGCCCTCGCCCATTGCTGGCCTGCACCTCGTAGATTCGGTTTCCGTTTTTGTCAAGTTTCTCCTTGAAACTCGCCATAAAAATACACCTCCATATGGGTACACTTTGACAAGCCCGCCCAAAAGAGGTATAATCGCATTGCTTGAGTGTGCGATGACCCCGTAAGGGTGAGCCGCTTACGAAACGCTCTCGGTGCGCCAACACCGGGGGCGTTTTTTGTTTACTTCACCAAATTGTAGGCATCCAAAATATCCTGAATGCCCTGCTTATCTGCATCCGATACCGTCATATCATACTTATAATCTTTACCAGCGAAACGGATGATTGTCTTTTCAGAGGAAGCGATTTTCTGCATGAGGTCGGCATACTTGTTTGCCGGATTTACATCCACGGCCTCAAACACACCGCCTGTAAAAACTTCTTGTTGAACGTCAAAGTAATTGAAAGGAATCTCTGCAGCCTTTTCGCCGTCGATATTGATCACGACATCATTAAAGAATACCCAATCGCTTCCTGTATAGTTGAATTTCCAAATCAGCACATATCGGCCATCTTTTTCGCCAATATACGGCAGTGCAAAACTACGGGTATTTGAATACTTCGGATAGCAGGACGGTGTATAAAATGCAGTGTTTTCTACTTCATCCTCTTGTTTTGCTAGCTTTGCAAACGCTGCATCGATTTCTGCCTGCTTCTCTTCTTCTGTCTTCCCTGAGCTTTCTGCCGAAGGAGAATTGAGTTCCGAACTGGCAGATGCAGTGGATGACGCAGAAGATTTTGAGGCGTCGCTTTGAACACCATCTGGGCTAATTGCTGTAAGGAGTCCACCGATGAGCATCAGCGCAAAGAATACAATGAACACAGTCGCACAGCCACAGCCTTTTTTCTTTTTAGGCTTTCCACCCTTATACGCTTCTTCGTGTTGGACTTCCATCGGCCCGTTCAGCGGCGCACCGCACTCGGGACAAAACTTTGCATTTCCGGCCTCATTTCCGCATTTGGGGCATTTCATAGTACATCCTCCTGCTTTTTCATTTTATTAAAACCAATGGGTATATCCCACAGCTTTTCCCTCAATATGCACGTCGTTCATATCCTCTTTCCGGCGAATGATAGACTCAAATGCCGGATTTTCAGGCCGAAGCTCGACATAATCCATATGCAGGTACACCCGCTTCAAGGTCGCCTCATCCCCGATACGCACCGCCGCGATCTCACCGTTCTCCACCTCGGGCTGGATGTGGATATACACCACATCCCCATCATGGATGCCAGCGCCCACCATGCTGTCGCCGTGGCACTTGAGGGCGAAGTCACAGCGGACGTCCTCCGGGACATCCACATCCCCTTCCCTGTTCTGCAGGGCCGTGATGGGGTCGCCGCAGGCGATTGCGCCGATGAGCGGGACTTTCTTCATCTTGGGCATCGGGATGAAGCCCGGCGGGATGGGGGTGGGAGAAGTGGGCTTGGGAGTCGGCTGCTCTTCCCAGCCCATCAGGTAGGCGGGAGTGGTCTGCAAAATCTTCGCAAGTTCCGCAAGGCTATCAACCGGGACCTTTTCAATATCTCCTTTTTCATATCTATAGATTGTGGCAGGAGAAACCCCGAGACGCTCTGCTACCTTTTCCGCAGAGAATCCGATTTCTTTTCTACGTTGCTTCATTCTTTCGCCGGTGGTCATGTTCATCACCTCTTGATAAGAGAATACACGAAAAGTCGCAAAATTGCAATAGCGTTTTGCAAATTCAAAAAAGATTTTCGCAAAAACGCAAGTCGTCTATTGACTTCTTGCTTCTGTCGGGTTACTCTATGTGCAGAGACTCGCGTTTATGCGAGTCATGAAAGGAGGTGAACCACTCATGTCTACCAACATGAATCTTCTGCGCGGCAAGCTGAAAGAGCGCGGTGTGACCCAGCAGGAACTTGCGCAGAAAATCGGCATGGATTCAAGCACTTTGTCCCGCAAACTTGCATCTGATGGTCTGAAATTCACCGTCGGCGAGATGCATGACATCGCCGCAACCTTGAACCTATCCGCCAACGAATGCAAGTCTATCTTTTTGCTCTGATACTCGCATTTTTGCAAGTTCCATTTTCAAAGGAGGTGAAGAAATCCCCATGCTTTCACTAAAGCTGATTCCGATTCTCTGGCTTGCAGTTGTTGCGTGCAACCTGTTCGTAAAAAAATTCACGCCAGAGCTTTCCGGGTGGTATCCGGCATACTCTGGCGTGGTCGCCATTATCACGCTTGTGGGTATTTTATTGATTTCATGCTTTCAATGACTTCATTGAGCAAATTAACTTTTTCATTCAGCCTTCCGTCAAGGCTTATCAATTCATCCATTTTACGAATATTTATCTGCACAAATTTCGGAGCATAGTAGGATGCAATAGCAGAATATGAACCATATTCTTTCAGATTTTCATTTGTAGGTGCTTGAACTGCTGCTCCGGCCGCTCGGATATATCCTTCATACATTTCGCGCTCTCTGTTCAATCGCCACTTTTTATCTTGATGTTCGTATTCCAACTGCTTCATCTTTCGCTGGTGCCAATTATTACAAGCCGCTGTCAGTATCGGAGACACCAAGGCGCAAATCGCAACGATCATCACCACCAACGATGACCAGTCTGAAACAGACATCCCTGTATTTTGTTTCATTTTTACACCTCATTTCTACATTTTCTTTATTTTACCGCAAGAAAGGGGTGTGTGCAAGGAGGTAAACCACATGGACAACAACAAAAAGCCCAGCGAGCCGTCGGAAGCGGAACGCTGGGCGCTGAAAAATGTGCCGACAGCACAGCTCGTTGCAGAACTATCCAATCGGGAAGGCGTAGAAGCAACAATAGCAGAGCCCTACCAAGATGCCGAAGTCAAGGTAAACGGCCCCGCCATTGTGCTCGTGGTCATTGATTAACCAATTCTGCGATACGGGTACGAGCGCTTAATGTACGCATGAAAATACTTACCCTTTGACGGAGCGTTCATCAGCGATTCATAGACGCTTTGCGGCACACCAGAATACTCGTATAGTCCGCCGCTATGAAATGAAATCCAAAGCGTAGTGCCTGCATATCCGACTGCTGCGAGGTCGGACGAAGAAACAGGAATCATCTGCATATTTTTCACCTCCCTTCTGTCCCTCTATTCTACCGCAGAAGGGAGCCACCTACAAGGAGGTCAAAACCTTGAACGACATTATCTTATCCACCCAGAACGGCGAACCGGTGGCATCCAGCCGGGAGGTCGCCAAACGCTTCGGCAAGGAGCACAAGAATGTGATGCAGGCCGTCGCAAATCTGGTGGCTGAAAATTCAGCCGCCAAATCCATGTTCCATCCCGCCACCTTCGAGAACCGCGGTAAGAAGTACCCCATGTACCTCATGAACCGCGACGGTTTCGCCCTGCTGGCAATGGGCTTCACGGGCAAAGAGGCCGTAACGTGGAAGCTCAAGTACATCGAAGCCTTCAACCAGATGGAGAAGCAGCTTGCCGCCCAGCGCAAGGACCAGCAGGCCGTGCAGGACGAGAACATCCAGCGGGCCATTGACCAGGTCATCGCCGCCCGGAAGCGTCTGGACGAGCAGACCGCTTTCCTGGACAAGCGCCGTGAGACCCGCGACAAAAGCAAAGCCCTGTATTTGAGAGTCAAAGCACTTTGCAGTCAAACCAAAGCCGGATACAGCGAAGACTGTGACATCGTCCGAACGATGGAAACCGTCGTGCGCAGCTCTCAGGATTTTCTGAACAGCGCCGTTGACCAGCTGACCATCGTTGCAAAAGGCTACCCGGCCTATCTCGCCCTGATGAACGACATCCTCTCGGATGCCATTGAGAAAAAGGAGTGACCACTATGAGGAAGCATACGCCTCCCGTCCCCTCTACCCCGTTCATGAATGTCCGCGATGCTGCCCGGGCCACCGGGCTTTCGGAATACTACCTGCGCAAAGAGCTCGATAAAGGCACCATTCCTCACATCAAGAGTGGCCGGTGCATCATGATCAACGTCCCCGCCCTGCTGGTGCAGCTGGGTGTGCCGCAGAAATAAAAAGGAGGCATCCGCATGAGAATCAAATCTGGCGTCTGGTACTGGCTGGCGGTGGCCAGCGGTGCCGTCGGGATGCTGTATGCACTTGGCTTTGCAGGCAGTATCGAGGCCCTCGGTGTCATCTCCGACACCGACTTCATCACTGCGATGGTGCTGCTGTTGCTGGCGCTGTTCTTCGTCCAGCTGGGCGACCATGCCGCAGAGCGCGAAGCTCAGCGCCGCAGGTACATCGACCGCCGCCACGCCCGCCCCGAAGAGCCGGAGTACCGGCAGAACCGGAGGGACGCATGAACGCAAAAAGCCCGTCGGTGCTGGAACACCGGCGAGCCTGCAAAGGGATGATGAGTTTGAACCAGCCCATCACCCCGAAGGATAACATACTTTGGAGGTTTTTACAAGAGATGAAAGGTATTCTTATCGAGCCGGACAAAGACCCGGTCGTGACTACCCTGCCGGACACGCTGCAAGGCATGGAAGCACTTTTGCAGTGTCCCTGCGCGCAGAAAGTTCTGCCCCGCACCCCTGCGGTGCTGGTGTACGGTATCTATGGCAAGAGCCTGAACCGTACTTATCGCGGCCAGCCCATCTATGGCACTATCCTCTGCTACGGCTGGCGGAATAACCGCTTCCAGCCCCTGAGCCCCGCATTGCAGACCGAGATGCTGGACCGCCTGAAGGAGTTGGAGGTGCGGGTATGACCACCTATATCTGCAAATGCGGACGGCGAGTGAAGAAATCCACCGATGCCAGTACCACTGGCAACCGCCTATCCGGCTATGCACCCGGCCATG